>Ga0213836_100040_pt1 | contig 161456 bp, 137 predicted proteins | sample SWPATP03_FD_160578 | JGI IMG/M metagenome (GOLD analysis project Ga0213836, IMG submission 160578) | Coastal seawater microbial communities from Marineland, Florida, United States - SWPA TP0 #3 | ecosystem: Environmental > Aquatic > Marine > Coastal | place: USA: Florida | collected 2016-08-05
GCCACACCAGCATGCCGCTGTAATGCACGGTGCCGGCAAACGGCAGCGGAAAGTAGATCTGGCCGCGTGCGGGCCGCGCGTCGATGCGCGCGCCGCCGAATTCGCGCGCCAGGCGCAGCATGCTCTGCCCCATGTGCTGCAAGGTCGCCGGGTCGAAGCGTTGCGGCGTATCGAGCGCCTGGTCGCGCCCGAACGGCCGCCCGGTGTTTGCGAACTGCAGCACCGGCACGCGCAGCAAAGAGAGGGCACCGATGCGCAGCGCCCCCGGCGCCAGCTGGTGGATCTCGTGCATCAGGGACGAACCGGCGACATCGGGCGCTGCGCGCAGCCAGGCGTCGATCGCCGCGCTGTTGGCGCCGAGGGTGTTGTAGAGCAGGAGCGGGCCGCCGCTGCCGCCGCCGTCGAAGCGCAGCGCCAGGGCGACCTCGCGCGCCCACGGATGCTGCTCGGCGAAGGCCTGGACCCCCAGGCTGCCGACATGCTCGCCATCGGCAAACAGCACGAGAACGTCGTGCGTCAAGGGCGCCCCGGCACGCAGCGCGCGCAGGGTTTCGATCAGGGCCGCCACCGGCGCGGCGCCGCTGGCGTCCAGACTGGCGTGATCGCTGTCGAGATGGGCCACCAGCAGCAGGCTGGCACGCGGCCGGCGCTCGGGCGCGCTGCCCGGCAGGCGCACCAGCACGTTGTGCACCACGCCCATGGTCGCCTCGTAGTTGGCGTTGTAGTCGACGAAGTTTTTCTGGACCAGGGCGCGCTGCACTTGCGGCGCCAGGCCGATCGCACGCAGACGCTCGATCAGGTAGGCACGCGCTTCACGGTTGGCGCTGCTGGCGATCGGACGCGGCGCTTTCGCCAGCACGGCCAGGTGCGCGCCGGCGCGCGCGGCCGAGAAGCCGGCGGCGCTATGCGGTGGCGCCGCTTGCGCCGGCGATGACCGGGCTGGCTCGAACACGAGCCAGGACAGGGCCGCGGCGAGCAGCAGCGCGGCGCCGAAACCGGCGGAGGAGGTGGTGGGAGAATCGGAGAACATGGGACCGCGTCCTTGTCGTGACGATGGGCCGAACAGGGCCGAACCAGGCCTGCGACTGCGGCACAGGCACAAAAAAACCCGCCGTAGACCGGCGGGCAAAGAGGGGCACTACCTGAAAACTTAGTCGAGCGTCCAGACGTAGGCGATCTGGCCCCAGCCGGCTTCGGGCACGCCGTTGTTCGTGGCGGGCTTGAACTGGCACAGGCTCAGGGCGCTCATCGCGGCCCGGTCGAGGTCGCGCGAGCCGCTCGACTTCTGGATGCGCGCACTGGTCACGCGGCCGTCGGTCCCGACCAGCAGCGCCAGCGTCACCGTCCCGGACTCGCCGTTGCGGACCGCGTTCAGCGGGTAGTTCGGCTTGACGCAGGCGTTGGCATCGGCCAGCACGGCGCTGCGCAGCGCGCCGCCGGTGGTGGCCGGCGTGGCCGGCGTGGCCGGCGTGGCCGGACGGGCCGGCACCTCGGTCTGCATCGGCCGCGCCGGTTCCCGCGGCGCGGGCACCTCGACCGTCGTCGCTTGCAGCGGATTGTCGACCGCGGGCGGCGGCACCTCGACCTCGACTATTGGCACCACGATCTGCGGCGCTGCGACCCGCGGCACGGGCATTGGCGGCTCCGGCGGCGGTTCAGGCGGTGCCACCGGTTCCGGCGTGAGTAACACCGTCAGATCAAGGGGCAGCGCGGGCAGCGAAATGGCTTTGTGGTTCATCATGTTGACGACGCCGACCGCGATCAACGCGTGCAGGGCGGCGACGAGGGCGAATTTACCGGCTTTGGCGCCGCCGTCAGGGTGCAGGTGCGAGAAATGCATGGCGATCTCCTTGTTGTTGGCCCCCGAATAAACGGGTATTGCTGGCGTAAAGTGCTGCTAACTTCTAAAAAGTAGAACTAATGTATGCCATCAAATAGCAACAAGTAAAGCGATTTTTGCGCAATCGTGCATGCGGGCGGCATCGCTCGCGTCGCAGCGCGTTGTATGAAATAATCCTTCCGTCACCCCATGTCGGTTCTGCCGTCTAGTACACAGCGCTGCCAGATGCGGGTAAAGAGGTCATCAATGGAGAATAAAGTGAGCAAGGAAACTGCGATTCGCGTCATGCTGGCCGACGACCACCCGATCGTGATGACGGGCTTTGCGATGTCGCTCGCGGCCCAGGGCATGGACGTCGTGGCCCAGGCGCGCACCCCGAGCGAAGCGGCGGCGCTGTACGCCGAGCACAAGCCGGACGTCGTCGTGCTCGACATCCGCTTCGGCACCGAACTGACGGGGCTGGACGCGGCCCAGGACATCCTGCGCGCCGATCCGCAGGCCAAGGTCGTTTTCCTGAGCCAGTTCGACCAGGATAGCCTGATCAAGGAAACCTACCGCATCGGCGCCCACGCCTTCGTCACCAAGGATTGCGACCCGGCCGACCTGGCCGCCGCGGTGCGCCAGGCGAAAGCGGGTAAACTGTATTTTCCGCCGCAGATCGCCGAGCGCCTGGCCAGCATCGCCGTGCGCGGCGACGTCTCGCCGCAATCCCAGCTCGACGAGCGCGGTCTCGAGATTTTCAAGCTGATGGCCGAAGGCCTGACGAACGCCGAGATCGCCGAGAAGCTGAACCTGTCGACCAAGACCATCAGCAATACCAGCCAGTCGATCAAGGAAAAGCTGGGCGTCGACCGCCAGGCCCATATCACCAAGCTGGCCGTGAAATATGGCCTGATCCAGCCTTGATGCGCCGGCGCGCGCTGGCGGCAAGCCTGCTGCTGCTTGCCGCCGTGGCCAGCGCCGCCGGCGCGGCGCCCGCCCATCAAGCCTCCGGCTACCGCTTCCAGATCGTCACCGGCGACGACAGCGGCCTCACGCTGCGGATCGCCGAAGACCTGTACAAGCGCCTGGTGCCGACCTTTGCCGCCTTTCGTACCGAACTGGCCCAGCGCCGCCGCCTGGTACTGGTCGCGATCGGCCCGGTCGCGCTGCGCGAAGCCGCCGCGCGCCGCTGCGACTGCGTCGTCATCGCCGCTTTTACTTCGAGCCAGGTCTGGCGCGCGGTGGTCGATGGGCTGCCGGCGGCGCGCGCCAAAGCCATGACGGCGGTGTACGCCGAGCCGGCGCCGCAGGACCAGATGCGCCTGGCCACGCTGCTCTACCGGCGCCCGGTGCGCGTGGCGGCGATCCTCGGACCCGACACCGCCTTTCTGATGCCCGCGCTGCTCGGCCAGGCCGACGTGCTGCAGGCCAGCCGCGACGACAATGTGGGCGATGTCCTGGCGCGCATCGGCCGCAGCGAAGTGCTGATGGCGCTGCCCGACAGCGCCATCTACAACCCCGAAAACATCCGCAACATCCTGCTCTCGACCTACCGCCGCAAGCAGGGCGTGATCGGCTTCTCGGCCGACATGGTGAAAGTCGGCGCGCTGGCCTCGACCTATTCCGAGATCGAGGACATCAATGCCCAGGTGGCGGAAATGGCGGCGCGTTTTGTCGCCAGCGGAGAACTGCCGGCGCCGCAGTTCCCGCGTTACTTCCGCACCGCGATCAACGAGGGCGTCGCTCGCTCGCTCGACATCGCGGTAAGCGATGAAGCGCGCCGCTTCGCGCGTGCGCGGCCATGACGCTACGCTTCTGGCGCAGCTGGAGCATCGGCCTGCGCATGGCCTTCATCACCATGCTGCCGGTGGTGTTCCTGTTTACCGCCTTCGTCTGGTATTCCTGGTACGCGCACCGGGCGCAGGTGGCCGAGGAGCTGGCCGAACGCGGCCGCATCCTGGCGCGCGCGCTGGCCGAGACCAGCGAATACAACGTCATTTCCGGTAACCTGGCCGACCTGCGCCTGACCATCAATGGCCTGGTCCAGTCGGACCAGAGCATCTACCGGGTCGACGTGCTCGACGCCGCCGGCAAGCGCGCCGTGCGCGTCACCTCCGACAGCGCGCAGGACGCCGAGCCGCATTACTACGAAGCGCCGATCCGCAAGCAGGTGGTCTGGATCAACCTGTTCACGGACAACGGCACGCCGCACGTGTCGGCCTCGGGCGATGCGCGTCCGCCCACGCTCACCACCGAGATCGTCGGCGCGGTGCAGGTGCGGATGTCGCCCTCGAACATGCTGGCCAAGCAGACCAGGCGCTTTCGCATCGAGCTGGCCATGGCGGCGCTGGCGCTGCTTGCCAGCGGCATCCTGGCCTGGATCCTGGCGCGCTCGCTGACGCTGCCCTTGAAGGAAGCGATTCAAGCCCTGCGTGCGATCCGCGGCGGCACCTACAAGGTCGAACTGCCGGTGACCACCGGCGGCGAAGTAGGGGAGCTGCAAGCCTCGATCGGCGAGATGTCGGTGGCGCTCGAGCGCTCGACCCAGGACCTGGAAAACAAGGTGGCCGAGCGCACCCGCGACCTGCTTGCCTCGCGCAACGAGGCGCTGCGCGCCGACGCCGACAAGCGAAAGCTGATCCAGAAGGTCAACAGCATCATCGAGGACGAGCGCAAATCGATCGCCGTCGAGATCCACGATGAACTCAACGCTTCCCTGATCGCGGTGCGCCTGGAAGCACAAAGCATCGGCACGCTCGCCGCGCGCGCCGCGCCCGGACCGGAAGTCGAGGAGATCCGAGGCAAAGCCCAGGCCATCACCAAGCTGGCGCTCGACCTGTATGCCAACGGGCGGCGCCTGGTGCGCCGCCTGCGCCCGGAGGTGCTCGACATGCTCGGCCTGCACGGGGCGGTCGAGGAAATGCTGCGCCATTACGACAGTTCCGGCTGCCGCTTCGCCTTCCACTCGGAAGGGGATTTTTCAAAGCTCGGCAACGAGCTGGCCATTTCCGCCTACCGCATCGTGCAGGAAGCGCTGTCGAACATCATGAAGCACGCGCGCGCCACGGCCGCCGAGGTGACGCTGGCGCTGGACGCGAATCAGGACATCCTGCGCATCGAGGTCGAGGACAACGGCCAGGGCTTCGATCCGGCCAGCAGCGGCGAGGGGATCGGCATCATCGGCATGCGCGAGCGCGTGTACGCGCTGCACGGCACGCTCGCGGTGCGCTCGGCGCCCGGACGCGGCACCACGCTGGCGATCTCGCTGCCCCTGTCGGGCGCATCTGCGGTATCGTAGCGGCTTGATTTATTTATCCCCGCTCACGCCATGTCGAACGCATTGAATACCCCCTACGAACTGGGCAACCAGAACCAGACCACCACCCTCGCCGATTGCATCGCCTGGTACGAAGCGCTGGCGCGCCAGTACCCGACCGTGCTGCGCTTCGGCGTGGTCGGCACGTCGGACGCCGGTGTGCCGATCCACGCGGGCGTGGTCAGCAGCGACGGCGTATTCGAGCGCGACGCGATCAAGGCGGCCGGGCGGCCGGTCTTCTTCAACAATAACGGCATCCACCCGGGCGAGCCGGAAGGCGTCGACAGCTGCATGGCGCTGGTGCGCGACTTCTGCACCCAGCCGGACCGGCTAGCGGCACTCGGCCAGACCGTATTCCTGTTCGTCCCCCTGTACAACGTCGACGGCAGCCTGAATCGGGCCAACACCTCGCGCGTGAACCAGGACGGCCCGGAGCAGTTCGGCTTTCGCGGCAACAGCCGCCACCTCGACCTGAACCGCGACTTCGTCAAGTGCGACACGCTCACCGCCCAGGTGTTCAACAAGCTGTTCACCAGCTGGGACCCGGACGTGATGGTCGACACCCACACCTCGAACGGTGCCGACTACAGCTACACCATGACCCTGATCCATACCCAGGCCGACAAGCTGGGCACGGAGCTGGGCGGCTACCTGGTCGACACCATGCTGCCGGCGATCTACGCCGAAATGGACGCGCGCGGCTGGCCGACCTGCCCCTACGTGAACCCGGTCAAGGACAGCCCGGACCACGGCATCGCCGATTTCCTGGAGACGGCGCGCTTCTCGACCGGCTACGCGGCCCTGCACCACACGATCGGCTTCATGCCCGAGACGCACATGCTCAAACCCTTCAAGGACCGCTACGAGTCGATGCGCGCCCTGGTCGAAACGGCGCTCGCGTTCACGGTCACGCACGGCGCCCGGATCCAGGCACTGCGCCGCGCTGCCAAGGATGCGGGACGCACCCGCAAACAATGGCCGATCCACTGGGTCATGGACGAAGCAAACCCGTCGACCTTCCGCTTCAAGGGCTATGAGGCCAAGTACAAGCCGAGCGCGCTGGGTGGCTATACGCGCCTGTACTACGACCGTTCGAGCCCATGGGAGCGCGACATCGCCCACTACAACCGGTTTACCGCGGACGTGACGGTGACGGCGCCGAAGGCGTATATCGTCCCGCAAGCCTGGCGCGAAGCGATCGAACGCCTGGAACTGAACGGCGTGCAGCTCGAGCGTGTGACGCAAGACCGGATGCAGGACGTGGCCTACTATCACATCGCTTCCGTCACGTCGCGCCCGAGCGCCTATGAGGGCCACATGTTCCACGACGATGTCCAGCTCGACAAGCGCCGCGCCAGCGTGCAGCTGCGCGCGGGCGACGTCATCGTCTCCCTCGACCAGGACCAGGCCCGCTATGTCGTCGAAACCCTGGAACCGCTGGCCCACGACAGCTTCTTCCGCTGGGGCTTCTTCAACAGCGTGCTGGAAAAGAAGGAAGCGTATTCGGACTACGTGTTCGAAGACGAAGCCGAACAACTGCTGCGCGACGAGCCGGCCCTGGCCGCGAAATTCGCCGACTGGAAGGCGGCCAATCCAACGCCCCTGTCGAACCAGGAAGCGGTCCTCGACTTCGTCTTCGCCAACTGCGACAAATACCGCGAACCCGAATGGCGCCGTTATCCGGTCTTCATGGTCGAGTAATCTTGCGCTTCGTCCGCATCCGCAGCGCGCCACCACACAACGAAAAAATACCCATGCACACCCACCTTCGCGCGGCCATCGCCGCCGCCTGCCTCACCCTGTCGGCCGGCGCGATCGCCGCCCCCGCCGGCCAAACCTATTTCGACCAGAACTGCGCCAGCTGCCACAGTGTCGACCCGGCCCTGACTTCGCGCGCCGGCCCCGGCCTGTTCAACGTCCTGGGCCGCAAAGCCGCCGGCGTCCCGAATTTCAACTACACCGACGCCTTGAGCAAAGCCGGCGCCGCCGGCAAGACCTGGACCCGCGAAGAACTCGACGTTTTCCTGCGCGACCCGAACAAGGACGTTCCCGGCACCGCGATGCCGATCGGCGTCGCCGACGCCAAGGCACGCGCCACGCTGATCGACTACCTGGCTACCCAAAGCGGCAAGGCCAGCGCGCCCGCCGCGGGCGCAGCCACGAAAGGCGGCGACAGCGCCGCCTGGACCGCCGACAAGCCGGGCGACCTGCACCACATCAAGGCCAGCGAACTTGCCGCACCGTTCGCCAGCGAGAGCGTCGGCAACGGCCCCAAGCTGGCGGCCCGTCCCGCCGGCGCCATGCCCGCCGTTCCCAAGGGCTTCAAGATCGGCATCTATGCCGACGGCCTGGGCAAACCGCGCCTGCCGCTGCGCGCGCCGAACGGCGACATCTTCCTGTCCGACGCGGCCAAGGGCCAGGTCATGGTGCTGCGCTCGAAGAGCGGCGAGCAGGCCGACACGACGGCCGTGTTTGCCGGCGGCCTGACGCGCCCTTACGGCATGGCCCTGTGGCCGGCCGGCCCGAATCCACAATTCCTGTACGTCGCCAATGTCGATTCCATCGTGCGTTTCGCGTACAGCGCGGGCGACCTGAAAGCGCGGGGCGAACCGGAAGTCATGGTCGAGAAGATCAGCGAGACCGGCGGCAACCACGTCACGCGCACGCTGGCGTTCTCGAAGGACGGCAAGACGATGTTGCTGTCGGTCGGTTCGGCGACGAATATCGGCGCCAAGATCGGCGCCACGCCGCCGCAGCCGCTGGCGCAGTGGGAAGCGAAATACGGCGTCGGCGCCGCCTGGGGCGAAGAGCAGGAACGCGCATCCGTGCTGGCCTTCGACACCGATGGCCGCAACCGCCGCCCGTACGCCAACGGCTTGCGCAACTGCGTCGGCATGCTGGTGCACCCGACCACGGGAGAGCTGTTCTGCAGCGTGAACGAGCGCGATGAACTGGGCGACAACCTGGTGCCCGACTACCTCACGCGCGTCAAGAAGGACGGCTTCTACGGCTGGCCGTGGTACTACATCGGCGCCAACGAAGAGCCGCGCCTGAAGGGCATGCGTCCCGACCTGAAGAACAAGGTGATCGTGCCCGACACCCTGATCCAGTCGCACTCGGCGCCGCTCGGCATGGTCGTCTACCAGGCGCCGAAGGGGGCGAAAAACGCCTTCCCGAAACAGTACGAGGGCGACATCTTCCTGGCGCTGCACGGCTCCTGGAACCGCGCCACCCGCACCGGCTACAAGGTCGTGCGCGTGATGATGAAGGGCGGCGTGCCGACCGGCCAGTACCAGGACTTCATGACCGGCATGGTGCTCAGCGACCGCGATGTGTGGGGACGTCCGGCGGCGGTCGAAGTGGCGGCCGATGGCGCGCTGCTGGTGGTCGACGATGGCGGCGGGGTGGTGTGGCGGATCACGCCGCAGAAGTAACGCGGCAGGAGGGCCGAAGCAGCCCTCCATTTCGTTAAGTGGACGCCTTATTTCGGCATCAGCACGCTGTCGACGACGTTGATGACGCCGTTCGACTGGTAGACATCATAGGTGCTGATGTTGGCCGTCTGCCCTTTTTCGTCCATGACGGCGATGTTGTGCATCCCGTTCATCATGAACTTCAGTTTGCCGCCGTTGACGGTGGCCAGTTCGGCCTTGCCCTTTTGCTTCTTGATCGCGTCGCTGAGCGCCTTGAAGTCGTATTTGCCGGCCACGACGTGGTAGGTGAGGATGTTGGTCAGGGCTGCCTTGCTTTCCGGTTTGACCAGGGTGTCGACGGTCCCGGCAGGCAGCTTGTTGAACGCCGCATTGGTCGGCGCGAACACGGTAAACGGTCCCTTGCCCTTCAGGGTGTCGACCAGGCCGGCCGCCTTGACCGCGGCCACCAGCGTGGTGTGGTCGGCCGAGTTGACGGCATTGTCGACGATGTCCTTGGTCGGGAGCATGCTCTGGCCGCCGACCATGACATCGGCGGCTTGCGCCTGGACGACAGCGCTGGTGGCGAAGAGGGCGGCGATGATCAGGCTGGAAGTGAATGTGCGCATGGCGTTTCCTTGGTTGTGAATAGGTAGGTAGTGGGCTTACCTGGCTATATACGTTGGAAACGGCCAAACGGATTCACTTTACTTGTTCATCGCGCACAAATTATTTACTTGCCGCGATCCAGCGATCCACCTTCTTCTCCAGCAGCGCCAATGGCAGCGTCCCTTCACCCAGCACCAGGTCGTGGAAGGCGCGCAGGTCGAATTTCGCGCCCAGCGCGGCTTCCGCGCGGCGGCGCAGCTCGGTGATTTTCAGGGCGCCGATCTTGTAACCCAGCGCCTGGCCCGGCCACACCATGTAGCGCTCGATCTGGGCGCGCGATTCAGGCTCGCTGTAGCCGAGCGTCTGGCTGAAATAGGCGATCGCCTGCTCGCGCGACCAGCCCTTGGTGTGGATGCCGGTGTCGACCACCAGGCGCGCGGCGCGCAGCATTTCGTCGTTCAGGTGGCCGAAATAATCTTCCGGCTTGTCGAACAAGCCCATGTCCTTGCCCAGGGTTTCGGCGTACAGCGCCCAGCCTTCGGTGAAGGCGTTGTTGCCGCCGAACTTGCGGAAGTTCGGCAGGCCCAGTTCCTGCACCAGCGCGATGTGGAAGTGGTGGCCCGGCTGGCCTTCGTGCAGGAACAGCGTGACCATGCCGGTGCTGCCGTATTGGGTCGGGTCGTTCACGACCGACCAGAACACGCCGGGACGGGTGCCGTCCACCGCCGGCGGGGTGTAGTGGTCGGAGGCCGTGGCGCGGCTCAGTTCCGGCTCCAGGCGCAGATCGAGCGGGGATTTCGGGCGCAGGTTGAACATCGACGGCAGCTTGGTGCGCAGCTGCGCGTCGAGCTTGCGGTACACGTCGATCACTTCCTGCTCGGTCTTGAAGGGCTTGAACCTGGCCTGCTGCGCGACCCAGGCCGGCAGGCCCGCCGCCGGTCCCGTGTACCCCATCTTCGGGCCGATGCGGCCATATTCTCCCTGGATGCGCGCCACTTCCCGCAAGCCGATCTCGTGGATCGCTTCCGGCTTCAAATCGGTCGTGGTCTGGCTGGCCACGCGCACCTGGTACCAGGCGGCGCCGTTCGGCAGCGCGTTCCAGCCGGTGCTGGTGCGCGTGGCCGGCAGGTAGTCCTGCTCGATGAAGGCGCTCAAGCGCTTCAGGGCCGGATTCAGGCTGGTGCCGATCGCGTCGGCATACAGTTTGGTCAGCGCGCGCTTGTCCGCGTCCGAAAAACCGGCCGGGAATTTTTTGACGGGCGCGTAATAAATGCTCGCCTCCGGCGTGGCGGCGACGAGCTGCTTGAACTGGGGCAGGGCCGACAGCATCACCGGACGCGGGTGTACGATGCCGCGCTTGATCCCTTCGCGCATGTTCGCGATCGCCTGGTCGACCCAGGGGCCAAGCTGCGCCAGGCGGCTGGCGTAGGCACGGTAATCCTGCACGGTGACGAGCGGCTGCGCGCCTTCGCCGCTGGCGTAGTTCGCCAGCGTGACCGGCATGCTGTCCATCTGGTTCAGCGGCAGCAGGTGTTCCGGGAAGGGCTCGAAGCGCAGCGCCATGCCCAGCTCGTAGTCGAGGATGTCGTAGCTGGTCTGGTCGCGGCTGTTCAACTGATCGCGCTTGATCGTATGCAGGTGCTTGACGAAGGTTTTATAGCGCGCGAATTGGCGGGCGCGTTCCGCCGGCGAGATCGCCATGCCGATCTGGTCGATAAAACGGTTGTCGCCGCTCTCGCTGGCCGCGACCGGGTCGAAGCGCGCCAGCGCGTCGTAGTACTCGTCGGCCAGCAGGTTGAGCTTTTTGGCGGCCTGCGGATTGGCGGCGCTCTGATGGGCGACGGCGGCCTTGGCCGAAGCGGCGGCCTGCGCCGGTGCGCAGGCAATGAGAGTGGCGGCGGCGAGCGCGCCCAGCGTGAATGCGTGTTTCATGTGTGCTTACCTTAATAACTTGCCAGTGGCGCCAGCGCGCCGTTCTTGAACGTGTAGACGGTGACGGTCGTCTTTTTCAGGTTGCCCTTGTCGTCGTAGCCGTAGGTGCCGACCACGCCCTGGTGGCTCAGAAGGCGCAGCTGCTGCGCCACCTTGGCCGGATCGAGGCTGTTGGCGGCCTTCATCGCCTGCGCGATGAACATGGTCTGGTCGTAGAAGGAGGGCGCGTAGACGTCCGGCTCGCGCTTGAAGCGCTCCTTGTATTTGGCGAGGAAGGCGGGGCCCGCGGCCTGCTTGGCGATGATGGCGCCGGCCTGGGCGCAGCGCACGTTGTCGCCGACGGCCGCGCCGCCGAGTTTCGCCATCTCCGGGCTGCACAAGGTGTCGCCGCCCAGCAGCGGCACGTTCAGGCCTAGCGCCTTCATCTGGCGCACCATGGGCGCGGCCTGCGGCGCATATCCGCCAAAGAAGATGGCGTCGACTTTTTTCGCGCGCAGCGCGGTGAGGATGGCGGCGAAGTCGCTCGCCTTGTCGTTGGTGAATTCGTGGCCCGCGACCTTCATCCCGGCCGCTTGCGCCTGGCGCTTGAATTCGGTGGCGATGCCCGTGCCGAAGGCGGTACGGTCATCGATCACGCCGACGTTTTTCAGCTTTAATTCACGCGCGCCGTAATTGGCCATCGCGCCGCCCACCTGCGAATCGCTGGCGACGATGCGAAACACGCCGCTGTAGCCGCCCTGGGTGATCTTCGGGTTGGTGCCGACCGTCGACATCAGGACGCCGGCGTCGTTGTAGACGCGCGAGGAGGGAATCGCCACGCCCGAGTTGTAGGGCCCGAGCACGAACTTGATGCCGCCGTCGACCAGCTTTTGCGCCACCGTCACGCCTTGCTTGGGGTCGCCCGCGTCGTCTTCGGACTGCAGTTCGAAACGCAGCAGCTTGCCGGCCACCTTGATTTTCTGGGTATTGAGTTCTTCGATGGCCAGGCGCACGCCGTTTTCATTGTCCTTGCCGGCAAAGGCATTCGCGCCCGAGAGCGGGCCGGTCACGCCGATCCTGACGCTTTGTTCCTGCGCCAGCGCGGCGCTCGATGCGCACAGCAGCGCGGCCAGCGCCAGCGCCAGCGGCGCGATGGTGAATTTCGATGACATCAGCCTGTCTCCGTTGTTAGATACGAACGGCCGCAATCATCGCATACAACGACAGGCCGGTGGGAGACGCCTCAGGCGGGCAAGCCGTGCGCGATCAGCTCCAGCGGCAGGGCGGTGGTGCACTTGATCTGCTCCATCGAGAAAGCCGAGGATACGCCGGACAGTTGCGCGGTCTTGATCAGCTTTTTGTAGAAGCGGTCGTAGCCGGCGATGTCGGTCGTGGCGACCTTGAGCAGGTAGTCGACGTCGCCGCTCATGCGGTGAAATTCCAGCACCTCGGGCAGGGCGACGACGGCCGCGGCAAAGCGCTCCAGCCATTTTTCGTCGTGTTCGGTGGTGCGCACGCTGACGAACACCGTGACCGGCAAGCCGATCTTCTGGCGGTTGACGATGGTCACGCGGCTCTCGATATAGCCCTCTTCCTCGAGGCGCTTGACGCGCTTCCAGCAGGGGGTGCTGGAGAGGCCGACTTTGTCGGACAGGCCCGAGATCGACAGCGTTGCATCGGCCTGGAGTGCGGCTAAGATTGCACAATCAAACTTGTCGAGTGAATTCATTTTATATTTACGTCAGAAATAGAACAAATATGCTTTAAATTTAGTTATTAGTAGCTTATTTAGAACGTGCTTTCCGCAAAGCCTTTGTAACATATTGCTAAACAATAACACGATCAGCGGACGTGTTTACAGTTTTTGCGATTTATTATGACAACTGAAATCTACCTCGACGCCAACGCCACCTCGCCGGTCCTGCCGGCCGCCATCGCCGCGTCCCAAGCGGCGCTGCTGCAGTGCTTCGGTAACCCCAGCAGCAGCCATGCGGCCGGCCTGCGCGCCCGCGCGCTGCTCGACGATGCCCGCGGCCGCGCGCGCCGCGTGCTCGGCGCGGCAAGCGGCCGCCTGATCTTCACCAGCGGCGCCACCGAAGGTATCCAGACCGCGGTCCTGTCCGCCCTGTGCGCCGTGCGCGCACGGCGCGCGGCCGGCCTGCCGTGCGGCGACCTGCTGCTGTATGGCGCGACCGAACACAAGGCGGTGCCGGAAAGCCTGGCGCACTGGAACACGCTGCTCGGCACCGGTCTCACCTTGACGGCGCTGCCGGTCGACAGCCATGGCCGGCACTGTCTCGATGCGCTGCGCGCCCTGGCGCCGCGCGTCGCCTTCCTGGCCACGATGGCGGCGAACAACGAGACCGGCGTCGTCTCGGATCTGGACGGCGTCGCCCGCGTGCTGGAAGACACCGGCAGCCACGCGCTGTGGATGGTCGACTGCGTGCAGGCGCTCGGCAAGCTGCCGCTGGCGCTGGACGGCACGCGCATCGATTACGCGCCTTTTTCCGGCCACAAGCTGTACGCGCCGAAGGGCGTCGGCATGCTGTGGGTGCGCGAACAGGCGCCCTACACGCCGTTGATGTGCGGCGGCGGCCAGGAAGCGGGCCAGCGCTCGGGCACCGAAAACATGGCCGGCATCGCAGCCCTCGGCGCGGTGCTGCGCGCCCTCGAGGAAGGACAGACGTTCCGCAGCCACGCGCAGCTCGTGGCGATGCGCGACCGGCTGGCCGCCAGCCTGCGCGCCGCCTTTCCCGGGATCGAATTCAACGCGCCGTTCGAGCACGCGCTGCCGACCACGCTCAACTTCTCGGTGCCGGGCCGCTCGGGCAAGGCGCTGCTCGACCTGTTCGACGCGGCCGGCGTGCGCGTCAGCGCCGGTTCCGCCTGTTCCGCGGCCAAGGCCGCGCCCAGCTATGTGCTGCTGGCGATGGGGCTGCCGCAAGCGCGCTGTGCGAACGCGGTGCGCATGTCCTTCGGCCCGCTGGCCGATGATGCCTTCATCGACGCGGCGTGCCAGCGCATCGCGCGCTGCGCCCAGGCCTTGCTGGCGCCGCCGCCGGCGGCCTGTCCGGTCACCTCGTCGGACCAGCACGGCGCCGCGCCCGCACCCATGCACGCCGCAGCCTGCCCGGACGGCCATGACCTCGACGCGGCCGGGCTGGCGCGCTTCCTCGATGCCCACCCGAACGCGCTCCTGATCGACGTGCGCGAAGCCTGCGAACACGCGCTCGGCACTCCCAGGTTGCATGGGCGCGCGGCCTACAGCCTGCCGCTGTCGCGCCTGTCCGAGCACGCCGCCTGGCTGTGCCGGGAGACGCGTCCGCTCGTGTTTTTCTGCCGCAGCGGCAACCGCAGCGCCCAGGCGGCGCGCACCGCCCAGGAACTCGGGCACGCGAATGTGCGCCACCTGGCCGGCGGCCTGGCGCTGCTGGCGTCCTGATCCGGCGCGGCAGGGCGCGCCTGTAGCGCCCGTGTGCCACATTCGCCGGCATCCGGCTACTCCGTTCGTTAACGCACAGTGCTCTTCTTGATGAGGTTTTAGCATGGCCTTAGCCGTGCGACGTGGTTCGCGCACGCTCATCATCGAGGCTCCTGTTGAACGAAGACATGCACACCAAGGCCGACGCGCCGCGCGCGGGGCATCCGCCCGTCCGCGACGCCGACGCCGCGGACGAGGCGCCGCTGCGCGCCGCGCGCTTCGATGCGGCGCAACTGGTGCACCACGCGCGTACGCTCGCCGGCGCCCATGCGCTGGCGCCGGAGCCTGGCGCCGACGCCTTGCTGGTGCGCCTGGCGGACAACGCCGCCGTGATCGGCGCCGCCTGCGCCAGCCTGGCCAGCAGCGCTGACGGCGCGCAGACGGGCGCCGCGCTGCTGTGCGAGCGCTACCACCTGATCGACGAACACATTCGCAGCGCGCGCCACCACCTGCCGCCCGCCTACAGCCGCGCGCTGCCATGCCTGGCCGCCCCGGGCGAGGCGGCCGGCCAGGCGCGCGTCCACCAGCTCGCTTTAGCACTGGTCGCCCATGGCGACAGCCAGCTCGACGAATCAGCCCTGGCGCGTTTCATCGGCGCCTACCAGGAGCGCGCGCCGCTTACGCTGGGCGAATTGTGGGCAATCCCGATCATGCTGCGCCTGACCCTGGTCGAGAACCTGCGCCGCCTCGCCGCGCGCCTGGTCGAGCGCGATCGCCAGCGCCTGCTGGCGGCGCGCTGGGCCGAGCGCCTGGTCGAGACGGCCGAGCGCCGTCCGGGCGACCTGGTGCTGCTGGTGGCCGACCTGGCGCGCGCCGTCCAGCCCTTGAACGCGGCCTTCGTGGCCGAACTCGCGCAGCGCCTGCAAGGGCGCGGCGAGGCCTTGGCGCAAGCGCTGGAATGGATCGCCGCGCGCCTGGCCGACGATAATCAAACGGTCGCCGCGCTGGCCGCGCGCGACGCCGAGGCCGCCAGCCTGGACGCGGTCTCGCTGGCCAACTGCCTGGCCAGCCTGCGCCTGATCGCGCGCTGCGACTGGCACGCCTTTGTCGAGAGCGCGAGCCTGGTGGAGCAGACCTTGCGGCGCGACCCGGCCGGCGTCTACCCCGCCATGGACTTCGCCACGCGCGACCATTACCGCCACCTTGTCGAGCGCCTGGCGCGCCAGCACGCGCTGAGCGAGAATGCGCTCGCGGAGCAGGCGCTGGCGCTGGCCGCCGTCCACCATGGCGCACCGGACCGTGGGCCGGATGCGCGCAGCGGCCACGTGGGTTACTACCTGGCCGGCGCTGGCCTGGCGCAGCTGCGCGCCACACTGCCGCCCGCGCGCGGTCCGCTGCGCGCGCTGCGGCGCGCGGCGCGGCGCCGGCCACTGTCCGCCTATCTCGGCGCGATCGGCGGCTTTACTTTGCTGTTCACGGCGGCGCTGCTGGTGCATGCCGCGCAGGGCGGCGCCGGCGCGCTGCTGCTGGTCGCGCTGGGCTGGCTGGTCGCCTGCGGCGCCAGCCAGCTGGCGCAGACCCTGACCAACCTGATGTGCGCGCGCCTGGTCGCGCCCAAACCGCTGCCGCGCATGGATCTCGCGGCCGGGATTCCGGCCCAGGCGCGCACGCTGGTCGCCGTGCCCGCGCTGCTGCACAGCGCCGAACACGTGAGCGCGCTGTGCCAGGGGCTGGAAGGGCGCTATCTGGCCAACCGCGACCCGCAGCTGCGGTTTTGCCTGCTCACCGATTTCACCGACGCGCCGCAGGAAAGCATGTTCGGCGACGCCGAGCTGCTCGAGGCGGCGCGGCGCGGCATCGCGGCACTCAATACCCGCTATGGCGACGACGCCTTCCTGCTGCTGCACCGCCCGCGTTCCTGGAGCAGCAGCGAGCAGGCCTGGATCGGCTGCGAGCGCAAACGCGGAAAGCTCGCCGACCTGAACCTGTTCCTGCGCGGCGGCGCGCGCGAGCGCTTCATGCTGGTCGAGGGCAGCACCGAGGGCCTGGACGGGGTGCGCTATGTGATCACCCTCGACGCCGATACCCAGCTGCCGGCGGGCAGCGCGCGCCAGATGATCGCGGCCATGCTCCACCCCTTGAACCGCCCGCTGCTGGACGGCGCCGGGCGGCGCGTGGTGGCCGGGCACGCCTTGCTGCAGCCGCGCGTGACCAGTTCGCTGCCCTCGGCGCGCGCCTCGCGCTACGAGCGCCTGTGGGGCGGCGCGCCGGGGATCGATCCGTACACGCGCACCGCCTCGAACGTCTACCAGGACTTGTTCGGCGAAGGCTCGTATATCGGCAAGGGCATCTACGAGGTCGACACCTATGCCCGCGTGCTGGGCGAACGCCTGCCCGCCAACACGGTGCTGTCGCACGACCTGCTCGAAGGCTGCTATCTCAGGAGCGGCGTGCTGAGCGACGTCCAGCTGGTCGAGGCCTGGCCGGCCTGCTACAGCGACGATGTCGCGCGCCGGCACCGCTGGATTCGCGGCGACTGGCAGCTGGCCGGCTGGCTGGGCGCGCGCGTGCCGGCCCTGGGCGGCGGACGCGAAGCCAATCCCTTGTCGCCGCTGTCGCGCTGGAAGCTGTTCGACAACCTGCGCCGCAGCCTGGTCGCGCCCACGCTGAGCGCCACCCTGGTGCTGTGCTGGTCCAGGCTGCCGGGTCCTCCGTTCTGGAGCGCCGCCGCGCTGTCGGTGTTCTTCCTGCCGGCCTTCGTGCGCATCCTCGTCACCCTGGTCGACAAGCCGCACGACATGCTGTGGCGCCAGCACCTGGGCAACTGGGCGCACGGCGCGGCCGGCAGCCTGGCCCATGCCGTGATGAGCACCGCCTTCCTGCCGCACGAAGCCTGGGTCAACCTGCACGCGATCGCGCGCACCGGCTGGCGCATGCTCGGCTCGCGCCGCCACCTGCTGCAGTGGAAGGCCTCGCACCTGGTGCGATCGAGTACCGACGTGGAGTCGGCCTGGCGCAGCATGTGGTTCGCGCCGCTGCTGGCAGTGCTGGTCGCCGTGCTGCTGACCTTCCTGCACCCGTTCGCGCTGTTCGCGGCCGCGCCCTTGCTGCTGTTGTGGTTCCTGTCGCCGCTGCTGGCCTGGTGGGTCAGCCTGCCGATCGAGCGCGCCGCTCCCGATTTGTCGCAGGCGCAGACCCGCTTCCTGGCCGCGCTCGGGCGCCGTACCTGGGCCTTTTTCGAGGACGTGGTCGGTCCCGCCAGTCACTGGCTGCCGCCGGCGAGCCTGCGCGAACACCCGCAGCCGACGCTGGCCGGCGCGACCTCGCCGACCCATATCGGGCTGTCGCTGCTGGCCAACCTGGCGGCCTGGGACTTCGGTTTCATCCCGCCAGCGACGCTGCTGGCGCGCCTGCGCCATGCGTTCGCGAGCATGGCGCTGCTCGAGCGCTGGCACGGCCACTTCTATCAAGGCTACGACACGCGCACATTGGCGCCGCTGGCGCCGCTGCGCGTCGCGAGCGTCGACAGCGGCAACCTGGCCGGCCACTTGCTGACCCTGGCGACCGGCGTGGAGGCGCTCGCCGACGCCCCGATCGCCAGCGCGCACGCACTTGCCGGTTTGCGCGCCACACTCGACATCGTCGAGGAACACGCGCAGGGCGCGGCCCCTGGCGTGCGCAAGGCACTCGACGCCTGCCGCGCCGTGCTCGATCCCGCGCGCTGCCGCAACGGCGACACCTTGCCCGGCCTGGCCGAATGCCTGGCCAGCGCCGTGCGCACGGCCTCCCTGTTGAGCGCCACCTTGCCCGACAGCGCCGCCGGCGCCTTGCGCGACTGGGCCACGCGCCTGGACGCCGACTGCCGCGCCGTGCAAGACGACTTGCTGGCCCAGGCGCCGTGGATCCGCGCCGTGCAGGAATACGTGCTCGACGCCAGCCTGACGCGCATCCCGACGCTGCGCGAACTGGCCGCCTTCGCGCTGCGCGATCCCGGCGCGACCGAGGCCGGACGGGCGCTGGCGCAGATGGTGGAGCAGGGCGTCGCCGGCGCCCGCGCGCGCCTGATCGAGATCGATACCCTGGCAGCCTGCGCGCGCGAATTCGCGGACATGGATTTCGGCCGGCTCCTGCAAGCCGAGACCGGCCTCTTGGCAAGCGGCTACGACCTCGCACGCAACCGCCTGGAACCGGCCGCCTGCGACACGCTGGCGTCCAGCGCGCGCCTGGCCAGCTTCATCGGCGTCGCCCACGGCCAGCTGCCGCAGGCGCACTGGTTCGCGCTCAAGCGCCAGCTGTGCATCGTCGGCGGCGAAGAGCTGCTGTTGTCGCAGCATGGCGCCATGCAGGACTACCTGATGCCGCAACTGGTGATGCCGGCCTACCGCGACACCCTGCTCGAGCGCACCTGCCGCGCGATCGTGCGCGTCCAGATGGATGACGCCGCGCGCCACGACATCCCCTGGGGCATGTCCGATTCCGGCTACTTCAGCCTCGATGACGGCACGCGCGCCTTCGGCGTGCCCGGCGCCGGCCTGGCGCGCGCTCCCGGCGGCGAGCTGGTGATCGCCCCGTATGCGACGCTGCTGGCGCTGATGGTCGCGCCGGAATCGGCCTGCGCCAACCTGGAACGCATCGCGCAACTGGGCGCCGTCGGCCGTTACGGCGTGTATGAGGCGATCGATTTCACGGGCGAGCGCCTGCCGCGCGGCCAGCGCCACGCGCTCGTCAAGGCGTATCGCGCGGATCACCAGGGCATGGGACTGCTCGCGCTGTCCTTCCTGCTGCATGACCGTCCGATGCAGCGCCGCTTCGAGGCCGACCCGCAATTGCGCGCGTCGCTGCTGCTGTTGCAGGAACGGGTGCCGCTGGCGAGCGCCGTCGAGAGTGCCGGATTCGCGGCGTCGGCGTCGCATGGCGCGGCGGTCGAGGCGCCGCTGCCGACCCGCTCGGTCACCCGCACCGGCCTGGCGCAGCCGGAACTGCAGCTGCTGTCGAACGGCCGCTACCACGTGATGGTCACCAGCGACGGCGGCGGCTACAGCCGCTGGGGCGACCTGGCACTGACCCGCTGGCGCCTCGATCCGACCAGCGACGACTGGGGCGTGTTCTGCTACCTGCGCGACCTCGATAGCGGCGACCTGTGGTCCGGCGCCTGGCAGCCGACCCTGGCCCAGCCCGAGCATTACGAAGCCGTGTTCGCGCAAGGGCGCGCCCAGTTCGCGCGGCGCGACCACGGCATCGAACTGCTCACCGAGATCGTGGTGGCCTTCGATGACGACGTCGAGCTGCGCCGCACGCGCATGCGCAACCTCTCGAGCCAGGCGCGCCGCATCGAGGTGACCAGTTACACCGAACCGGTGCTGGCATCGAACGCCTTCGACGACGCCCATCCGGCCTTCAGCAAATTGTTCGTGCATAGCGAGATCCTGGCCGGGCAGGGCGCCATCCTGTGCACGCGCCGCCCGCGCGAGGAAGACGAAGCGACGCCCTGGCTGGTGAACGCGATGACGGTGGACGGCGGCACTGTCACCGATACCGCGTTCGAGACCAGCCGCGCCGACTTCATCCGGCGCGGCAAGCGCAATGCGCTGCCGGCGGCCCTGGTCGAGCGCACGCCCCTGAACGGCGCCGCCGGTTCGGTGCTCGATCCGGCGCTCGTGATCCGGCGCGTGATCGTGCTGGCGCCGGGCGAGGAAGTCACCTTCACCCTGGTGCTGGGCGCGGCCGCGCGGCGCGACGCGGCGCTGGCGCTCGCCGCCAAATACGCGCACGGCGCCGCCGTCGAGCATGCCTTCGAGCTGGCCTGGGCCCATGGCCAGGCGCTGCTGCAGGACTCGAACACGAGCCAGGCCCAGGCCCAGTCGTATGCGCGCCTGGCCGGCGCCGTGCTCTATCCGCAGCGCGCGCTGCGCGCCGAGCCCGCGCTTATCGCCGGCAACGCGCTTGGCCAGTCGGGCCTGTGGCCGTACGGGATCTCGGGCGACCTGCCGATCGTGCTGCTGCGGGTCGACGCGGACACCGGCCTGGCGCTGGTGCGCGAGCTGCTGCAAGCGCATGCCTGGTGGCGCGCCCAGGGCTTGACGGTCGACCTGGTGATCTGGTGCGGCGCCGGCGGTGTGCCCCGTTCGCTGCATGCGCAGGTGCTGGAGATGGTCGATCCCGACCTGCGCGACAGTCCGGGCGGCGTGGTGGTGCTGGTGCTCGACCAGGTCCCGGCGCCCGACCAACTGTTGATGCAGGCGGTGGCGCGCGTCGTGCTGGACGGCGAGCGCGGCACCCTGGCCGCCCAGCTGAACCGCGCGCAGGCGTTTGGCGCGCCGATCCTGCCGATCTTGCCGGCCCTGTCCGTGCCAGCGGCGCCTGCGCCAGCGGGCGCACCCGCGCCGGCGGCGCCTGAACTGTTGCTGGACAACGGCATTGGCGGCTTCAGCGCGGACGGCCGCGAGTACATCATCCGCCTGGCGCCGGGCCGCCCGACCCCGGCGCCCTGGTCGAACGTGCTGGCCAATCCCGGGTTCGGATCGGTGGTCTCGGAAAGCGGCCAGGCCTATACCTGGAGCGACAACGCCCGCGAACTGCGCCTGACGCCCTGGGACAACGATCCGGTGGGCGACCGCGGCGGCGAAGTGTTTTATCTGCGCGACGAAGCGAGCGGGGTGGCCTGGTCGCCGACCGCGCTGCCCGCGCCCTCCGGCGGCCACTACCTGACACGGCATGGCTTCGGCTACAGCAGGTTTGAACACACGGCGCACGGCGTGCACACCGAACTGACGCAGTTCGTGGCGGTCGATGCGCCCGTCAAATACAGCGTGCTGCGGGTCAGGAACGACAGCGCCGTCGCGCGCCGGCTGTCGGTCACCGGCTATGTCGAATGGGTGCTGGGCGAGCTGCGCGCCGCTTCGGCCATGCACGTGGTGACCGAACGCGACGCGGACAGCGGCGCGCTGTGCGCGCGCACTGCCTGGAACAGCGCGTACGCCGACCGCAGCGCCTTCTTCCATGTCGACGCCGCCGACCCCGGCTTCACCTGCGACCGCATGGAATTCATCGGCCGCGGCGGCCATCTCGGCGCGCCCCAGGCCCTGCGCCGCGCCGGCCTGTCCGGCAGCCTGGGCGCCGCGCTCGACCCGTGCGCGGCCTTGCAGGTGGCTGTCGAGCTGGCGCCGGGCCAGCAGCGGGAGCTGGTCTTCATGCTGGGCGCGGCCAGCGCCGATGTGGGCGCCACGGTCCAGCGTCACCAAGGCGGGGTGGCGGCGCGCGCCGCGCTGGAACAGGTGCACGCCTTCTGGGAAGAGACCCTGGGCGCGGTGCGGATCGACACGCCCGACCCGGCGCTCGACGTGCTGGCCAATGGCTGGCTGGTGTACCAGACGCTGGCCTGCCGCATGTGGGCGCGCTCGAGCTACTACCAGTCGGGCGGCGCCTTTGGTTTCCGCGACCAGCTGCAGGACGCGATGGCGCTGGTGCACACCCGCCCGCAACTGCTGCGCGAACACCTGCTGCTGTGCGCGGCGCACCAGTTCGTCGAAGGCGATGTCCAGCACTGGTGGCATCCGCCCTCGAACCAGGGCGTGCGCACGCGCTGCTCGGACGATTTGTTATGGCTGCCGCTGGCCACCTGCCGCTACATCCGCGCCAGCGGCGATGTCGCCGTGCTGGCCGAATCGGTGCCGTATCTGGAGGGACGCGCGCTGGAATTCGGCGAAGAGTCGTATTTCGATGCGCCGCGCGAATCGCCCCAGCGCGGCGACCTGTACGAGCATTGCGTGCGCGCGATCCGCCACAGCCTGCGCTTCGGCGAACACGGCCTGCCCCTGATCGGCAGCGGCGACTGGAACGATGGCCTGGACCGGGTCGGCGCCAAGGGCCGCGGCGAGAGCGTCTGGCTGGGCTTTTTCATGATCGAGGTCTTGCAGCGCTTCGCCGAACTGGCGCTGCGGCGCGCCGACTACGGGTTCGCCACCACCTGCCGCGCCGCCGCCCAGGCCCTGACGACCCAGCTCGAGGACCACGCCTGGGACGGCGAATGGTACCGGCGCGCCTGGTTCGACGACGGCACCCCGCTCGGCTCCAAGGACAACGACGAATGCCGGATCGACCTGGTGTCGCAGAGCTGGAGCGTGCTCTCGGGCGCCGCCGGTCCGGAGCGCGCCGCCGCGGCCATGGCGGCGGTCGATGCGCGCCTGGTGCTGCAGGAGGCGCGCCTGGTGCGCCTGTTCGACCCGCCCTTCGATGCAGGCAGCCTGCATCCCGGCAGCCTGCGCGGCTATGCGCCGGGCCTGCGCGAGAACGGCGGCCAGGCGACCCATGCGGCGCTGTGGGGCGCGATGGCCTTCGCGCGCATGGGCGAGAGCGAGCGCGCCTGGGAACTGTTCGACATGCTCAATCCCGTGCGCCTGGCCGCCACGCCCGACGATTGCGAACGCTATCGGCTCGAGCCGTATGTCGTCGCCGGCGACGTGATGTCGGCCGCGCCGCATCTGGGACGCGGCGGCTGGAGCTGGTACACTGGCTCGGCCGGATGGATGTACCGGCTGGTCGTCGAATCGCTGCTCGGCATCGAGCGCGTCGGCGAGCGGCTGGTGCTGGCGCCGCAGCTGCCGCGCGGCTGGCCGGGCTTTCGCCTGCGGTACCGCTACCGCGCCACCACGTATGCGATCGAGGTGCGCGCGGCGCAGACTGCCGCGCTGCGGATCGACGGCATCGACGTCGGTGGCGATACGGTGCCACTCAGCGACGACGGCAAGACGCATCGCGTCGAGCTGCATGTCGCGCCCAGGCACGGAGCCGCCACGCCGGCGGTACACGAACAACCTCATTCCAAGACAATCACATGACGCATAAGATCCTGCTCGCCGCCGGCGCCACCTTGCTCCTTTCCTGCGCCACCGCCGGCGCGGCCGACTGGAGCGACACCTCGGTCAACTGGCGCTACGGCACCCGCTTCGCCGAGCCCTTCAACCCGGGCCACATCAAGAAGCACATCTTCGGGCTGACCCACGCCAGCGGCTACAAATATGGCAGCAACTTCTTCAATGTCGACCTGCTGCAGTCCGACGAAACCGATCCTGGTTCGCTGACGCAGCACGAAGGCGCGCAGGAAGCCTATGTCGTCTACCGCCACACGCTCGATATCGGCGCGCTGAGCGGCACCGAGATGCGCTACGGGCCGGTCAAAGGCCTGGGCCTGACCCTCGGCTTCGACTGGAACACCAAGAACGACGTCGGCTACAACTCGCGCAAGCGCATGCTGGTCGCCGGTCCCACGCTGATGTGGGACGTGCCGGGCTTCCTGAATACGAGCATCCTGGTGCTGCGCGAATCGAACGCGCCGAGCGGCGCCTTTGCCCCGATCTCGAACGTCAACGGCCGCTATACCTACGACACTCACGCGGCGCTGGCGGTCAACTGGGGCATTCCGGTGAGCGAGCGGGTCTCGTTCGAAGGCTTCGGCCTGTTCATCGGCGCCAAGGGGCAGGATGAAGTGGGCAACGGCACCGGCGCCGAGACGAATATCGACATGGCGCTGATGTATGACATGAGCGCCCACTTCGGCCAGCCGAAGAACCGCCTGCGCGTCGGTGTGGAATACCAGTTCTGGAACAACAAGTTCGGCAATACCCGCAGCACCACCGGCGGCAACGGCCAGCGCGCCAGCACGCCGATGGTGCGCGCCGAATACCATTTCTGACGCTCCGAGGGCGCAGCCGCAAGGATCGAACGCGGCTGTCCTTTTGTCAAAAAATCTATAGTTAACAGCAACACATTCCCGGCCTGGCGCAAGCGCTAGTCATGATGCAATTGCAACAATTGCATCATGAAAACCATCTTCCACGCCCCCTGTCGCGCCGTCTTGTTCCTGTTGTGCTGCTGCGCCCCGGCGGCGTGCGCGGTCATCGACGAACACAGCGAATTCGAAGCCACCTTGTCTGCGCCGTATCGCGCTGCCGACGCCAGGCAAGGCGAGGCGCGTACCTTCACGCTGTCCTTCGATTATCCGAACGCGCGCCGGGCGCAGGTCGTCGACTGGCAGCTCGAACTGATCTCGCCGCGCGCCCTTGTGCTACGCCGCTGGAAGGGCAGCACCGCCCTGGCGCGAACACCGGTGACGGTGAGCGTGCCCTGGTCCGGCCAGGATGCCGGCACCTTGGCCGCCGGCGTCTACCAGGTGCGCCTGCGCGCCGCCAGCCGCGATGCGCAGTCGAGCGTCCCCGCGACCGACCTGCACGAGCAGGCCTGGGAGATCGGGATCGGGGCCGTGCCGGCGCCGACGCTGCCGCGCTTTAGCGCGCTCCCCAGCGGGCGTACGCTGCAAGCGGGTGCGGCGCCGGCGCTCGCCACGCTGCCCTATACCGTCTATCTGGGCAACCTGCACAGCCAGACCAACCACAGCGACGGCGGCGCCGAGCTGACCGATTGCAAGGGCGCGCAAGAGCCGCTGCAGGCGAAATACGGGCCCGAGGCCGCCTTCGGCTATGCCAGAAACCACGGTCTCGACATCCTGGTCGCGTCCGAGCACAACCACATGTACGACGGCTCGGCCGGCAGCCCGTCCGACGCCGCCCCGGCCGCTGCCAAGGCGCTGTACCGCAAGGGCCTCGCGTCGGCCAGCGGCTTCAACGCCGCCCATCCCGACTTCCTGGCCGTGTACGGCATGGAGTGGGGCGTCATCAGCCAGGGCGGCCACCTCAACATTTTCAACAGCGACCAGTTATTAGGCTGGGAAAAGAACGCGCGGGGCGAGCTGCTGGCCGATGTCGCCACGCCGCGCAGCGATTACGCGGCGCTCTACACGCTGATGCGCGAACGTGGCTGGATCGGCCAGTTCAATCACCCTTCCACCACGGAGCAGTTCCGCGTGAACGGCGTCGCGCTCGGCTATACGGCGGACGGCGACGCCGCGCTGGCGCTGTGCGAAGTGGTCAATAGCACGGCGTTCTCCGTCAACGACAACGAGACCGAGACCCGCCGCAGCAATTTCGAGGCTGCCTGCAACAAGCTGCTCGAAGCCGGTTTTCATGTCGCCTTCAGCACCAACCAGGACAACCACTGCGCCAATTGGGGCACGGCCTATACCAACCGCACGGGCGTGCTGATCCCGAACGGCACGCCCTTGAGCCAGGCCAGCTTCATCGATGCGCTCAAGGCGCGGCGCGTGTTCGCGACCATGGATAAAAGTTCGCAGCTGGTGCTCACCGCCAACGGCCGCATCATGGGCGAGCGTTTCACGAATAGCGGGCCATTGAACCTGGTGGCGAATTTCGCCAGCACGGCCGGCAAGCAGGTGGCGGCGGTGGCGATCATGGAAGGGGTGCCGGGGCGAAACGGGATGGTGACGCAGATGGCGGACGAAGCCAGCGTGCGCTTCACGCCGAGTGTCGGCGCGCATTTCTATTATGCGAAGCTGACGCAGACCGACGGCAACGTGTTGTGGTCGGCGCCGGTCTGGGTGACGCAGGAGGCGGGGGCGCGCTGAGCGTCCCGCCGCCCACGACGGCGACGCCGTTTTACTCGACCATCTGGCTCTGCAGATAATTCTGGATCCCGACCTTGACGATCAGGTCGAGCTGGGTCTCGAGCCATTCGATATGCTCTTCGGTGTCTTCCAGGATAAACAGCAGCAAGTCGCGCGAGACGTAATCGGCGGCGGCTTCGGCGGCGGCGATGCCTTCCTTGACCGTCAGCTGGGCGGCGCGCTCGAGCTTCAAGTCGGCGGCCAGCATTTCCTCGGTGTTTTCGCCGATCAGGAGCTTGTGCAGCGCTTGCAGGTTGGGCAGGCCGTCGAGCATCAGGATGCGGTCGATCAGCTTGTCGGCGTGCTTCATTTCGCCGATCGATTCGTCGTATTCCTTCTTGCCGAGCTTGAAGAAACCCCAGTGCCGGTACATGCGCGCATGCAGGAAGTACTGGTTGACGGCGGTGAGCTCGTTGGTCAGCTGCGCGTTGAGCAGCCGGATGACGTTGGGATCGCCCTTCATGATGTGCCTTTGGTTTGGTTGTTCAGACAATCATAACAAAGGCGCAGGCCGCGCGCCGGATCGCGCGGCACGGCGGCGGCCGAATCAGGCCGGCTGCGAAGCGCGGAAACGCAGTTCGGTGACCACGCTCTTGCTGTCGAGGGCTTCGTGCAGCACTTCGCGCGCATAGCTGATGCAGGTGCCGCAGTCGGTACCGAGACCGAGCTCCGCGCGCAGCGCGGCGATCGAGGTAATGCCGAGGTCGACAGCCTGGCGGATTTCACGGTCGGAGATGTTGTTGCAGACACAGACGATCATCGAAGCAGTCCCTGGGTGGTCACTGAGTTGTCACTCGAATAATGAGAATCGTTCTCATTCGTGTTCTATTCTGAGGACATTTTTCGACGAACGCAAGCGGTTTTGTCGTGTGATCATTCCGCCAAATAGAAATAATTCGCATTTAGGTTTATGATGCTAGTATCTGTCTCATCAGCGCTACAGATCAGCGCTAACCATCGGAACGCCGCCATGACCCTAGTCCCCACTTTGACCACACTCGACGCCCTCAAGGCCGGACAGAGTGCGACCGTGATCCACCTTGCGCCCCACGCATTGGGCGGCCAGGACGTGGCGCGCCGCCTGATGGAACTCGGCTTCGTGCCGGGCGAACGGATCCGCATGCTGAAACGCGGCCTGCCGGGCGGCCCGGTGGCCGTCAAGGTCGGCGAATCGACCTTCGCCCTGCGCAAGTTCGAGGCCGCACTCGTCTCAATCCAGCCGGAATAATCGATGGGCGTCATGGAACAACAGGTGGCGGCGCGCTCGCCCCTGATCGCTTTACTCGGCAATCCGAACTGCGGCAAGACGGCCCTGTTCAATCGCCTTACCGGCGCGCGCCAGAAGGTCGCGAACTACGCCGGCGTCACCATCGAACGCAAAGAGGGCAGTTTTACCTCGCCCGCCGGGCGCGCGCTGCGCGTGCTCGACCTGCCCGGTGCGTACAGCCTGTCGGCGCAAACGCCCGATGAAGCCATCACGCGCGACGTCGTGGCCGGCCTGCGCGCCGGCGAAGCGGCGCCGGATGCCGTCGTCTGTGTCGTCAACGCAACGAACCTGCGCCTGAATTTGCGCCTGGTGCTGGAAATCCAGCGCCTCGGCCTGCCGATGCTGCTCGCCCTGAACATGGTCGACGTCGCCAAGAAACGCGGCATCGAGATCGACACCGCCAAACTGGCGCAAGAACTGGGCATGCCGGTGGTCGAGACGGTCGCGATCCAAACCGGCGGCGAACAGGCGCTGCTCGACGCGCTCGACCGCATGGCGCTCGCCCCGGCCACGCCGAATTCGCTCGACAGCATCGACGCCGTGCCGGTCGAACAGACCCAGCGCGAGGTGCGCCGCATCCTCGCCGCCTGCACCAGCCACGCGCACGACACCGGCAACCTGTCCGAGCAGATCGACCACGTCGTCCTGCACCCGGTCATTGGACCGGTGGTCCTGGCCGCGCTGATGTTCGTGATCTTCCAGGCCGTGTTCAGCTGGGCCGAAGCGCCGATGGATTTCATTACCGGCAGCGTCGAGAGCATCGGCGCCTGGATCGGCGGTGCCATGCCGGAGGGGCCGCTGCGCAGCTTGATCGTGGACGGCATCATCGCCGGCGTCGGCGGCGTGCTGGTATTCCTGCCGCAGATTTTGATCCTGTTCTTCTTCATCCTGATCTTGGAAGACTGCGGCTACCTGCCGCGCGCGGCCTTCCTGCTCGACCGCATGATGGGCGGCGTGGGGCTGTCCGGGCGCGCCTTCATTCCGCTGCTGTCCTCCTTCGCCTGCGCGATTCCCGGCGTGATGGCCGCGCGCACGATCCAGAATCCGCGCGACCGCCTGGTGACGATCATGATCGCGCCCCTGATGACCTGCTCGGCGCGCCTGCCGGTGTACGCCCTGATCATCGCCGCCTTCATTCCGGCGCGCGAAATCGGCATGTTCAACCTGCAGGGCCTGGTGCTGTTCGCGCTGTACGCGCTCGGCATCGTCAGCGCGATGGGCGTGGCCTGGTACATGAAGCGCCGCAGCGGCGGCGGCCAGCATCCGCTGCTGCTGGAACTGCCCGCCTACCACTGGCCGCACCTGCAAACGCTGGCGCTGGGCCTGTGGGAACGCGCGAAGATCTTCCTGACGCGCGTGGGCACCCTGATTCTGACCTTGATGGTGCTGCTCTGGTTCCTGTCGAGCTTCCCGGGCGCCCCCGAAGGCGCGACCCAGCCGCCGATCTATTACAGCGTGGCCGGCATGCTGGGGCGCGCCCTGGCCGTGATTTTCGAGCCGATCGGCTTCGGCTGGCAGATCTGCATCGCCCTGGTGCCCGGCATGGCCGCGCGCGAAGTGGCGGTCGGCGCGCTCGGCACCGTGTACGCGCTCTCCGGCTCGGGCGACGAAGTGGCCAATACCCTCGGCCCCCTGATCGCCGGCTCCTGGTCGCTGGCGACCGCCTTGTCGCTGCTGGCCTGGTACGTGTATGCGCCGCAGTGCATCGCCACTTTGTCGGTGGTGCGGCGCGAAACCGGCAGCGCCAAATATGCCTGGATGATGGCCGGCTACATGTTCGCGCTGGCCTACACCGCCTCCTTCATCACCTACCGCGTCGCCCTGTATCTGGGAGCCGGCTGACATGTGGCAGCAACTGGCCGTCGCCTTGCTGGTCGTCGTCGCCGCCTTGTATGTCGGCACCAAATACCTGCCGGCCGCCTGGCGCATCCGCGTCGTCAACCGCCTCTCGCGCGGCGGCAGTGATTCGGCGCTGGTGCGCTGGCTCGACACCGCCGACAGCTGCGGCGGCGGCTGCAAGAGCTGCAATACCTGCGCGACGCCGGAAGAGCTCACGCCGCCCGCAGGCGGCAAACACCCGGTGATCAAACTGCACCGGAAACCTTAAGCAGGCGGGAGCGCGCGCCTGCCGCGGCCCATTCAGGCCGCGCGCAACAGGCGCGGCGCGTTGGAGGCGACCTTGAAGACGCCGACCACCTCGGCCAGGCGCTCGGCCTGCCGGCGCATGGCTTCGGCCGACGCGGCCGCTTCCTCGGTTTTCATGGAAAGTTCCGGATGGGGAGGAGGGCGAATATGCCGAATTTGAGTGGGCACATACAAAGGAACGGGATTGTAGAGAATATGTTGCTTTACGGGAATAACCATCATCAAAATTGCACGTACCTTTTTGTAATGACGCAACAGTGCTAAGCTAGCGCTCCTTCGTTCTTCGCCCGCGCCCCCATGATCACTGTCCATCACCTGAACAATTCGCGCTCGCAGCGCATCCTCTGGCTGCTGGAAGAGCTGGGCCTGCCGTACGAGATCAAGAAGTACCAGCGCGACGCCAAGACGATGCTGGCGCCGCCGGCCTTGAAGGCGGTTCACCCGCTCGGCAAGTCGCCCGTGATCACCGATGGCGACACCGTCGTTGCCGAATCCGGTGCGATCGTCGAATACCTGATCGAGCGCTATGGCGCCGGGCGCTTCGTCCCCGCCGCCGGCACGCCGGAAAAGCTGAAGTACCAGTTCTTCCTGCACTTCGCGGAAGGCTCGGCGATGTCGCCGCTGTTGATGAAACTCGTGTTCGACCGTATCGAGAACGGTCCGATGCCGTTCTTCGCCAAGCCGATCGCGCGCACCATCGCGCGCAAGGTGAAGGACACGCTGGTCAACCCGAACATCAAGAACCAGCTCGACTACCTCGAGTCGGAACTGGCGACGCGCGACTGGTTCGCCGGGAACGAATTGACGGGCGCCGACATCCAGATGAGTTTTCCGCTGGAGGCGGCCGCCTCGCGTGCCGGCCTGGGCCCGCAATACCCGCGCCTGAGCGCTTTCCTGGCGCGCATCCACGCCCGGCCGGCCTACGCACGGGCGCTCGAGCGCGGCGGCGAATACGCCTACGCAAGGTAAAACGGCATGGCCAAGCTGCTCGCGATCGACTCACTGAACATCGTGCGCCGGGTCTACGAAGCCAGCCCGGAGCCCGACTCCGACCTGAAGGCCGGCATCGCCCTGCGCCACGCGTTTTCCTCGTTCCGCAACCTGCTCGAGACGCATGCGCCGACCCATGTGCTGGCCGCCTTCGACTACGGCGGCCCGACCTGGCGCCACGCGCTGTACCCGCGCTACCGCGAGCACCGCGCGCCGATGCCGTCGGTGCTCAGGGAGGCGCTGCCCGAATTCCAGGAGCGCCTGCGCACAGCCGGGGTGCCGGTCGCGATGCTGCCCGAAGTCGAGGCCGACGATGTCGTCGCCACCTGCGTGATGCGCTGGCTCAACGAGAATCGGGGGGAGGCGATCGTCGCCACCACCGACAAGGATCTGCACGTCCTGATCGCGCACGGCGCCCTGGTGTGGGACCATTTCAAGAACGAGTGGCATGACGACCCGTGGGTACGCAACAAGTTCGGCGTGGCGCCGGAGCTGCTGCACGACCTGCTGGCGCTGATGGGCGACGCCACCGACGGCGTGCCGGGCGTGTCGAAGATCGGCATGAAGACGGCAGCGCGCCTGCTCAATGCCTACGGCAGCCTGGACGCGGTGATGGCCGGCGCCGGCATCCTGAAAACGCCGCTGGGCGAACGCTTGCGCGCCGAGCGCGATATCCTGTATTTGTCGCGCCGGCTGGTGCAGCTGAAAACCGACGTGCGCCTGGGTGTCACGTGGAAGGCGCTGGCCTACGACTCACATTGAAAGGAAGGGAGCGCGATGCTCAAGGCAGTCATAGTCGATTCGAACGCGATCTCGCGCGGCTTGTTGAATACCGTGCTGATGGACGGCGGCTACGAGGTGGTCGGCCAGACCCATACCGGCCTGGGCGCACTGGTGCTGGCGAATAAATTCCGCCCGCAGATCCTGTGCATTGCGCGCGAGCAGGTCGAAGACGGCAGCGGCGTGGTCGAGCAGCTGCGCGTGCAGCTGCCGAAAACCCTGGTGTTCATGGTCTCGGGCAGCCTCGACGCTCCCACCATCCAGGGCGCGCTGGCGCGCGGCGTGCACGGCTTCATCGTCAAGCCCTTCAAGGCCGACTCGGTGCTCGGTACCATCCGCAATACCGTCATCGCCGTGGTGCGCAAGCAGCAGGCCGGCACTGGCGGCGCCTGATTTCCTCGGCCGCGATCGCCGTCAGTTCGCCCAGCGCGCGCAGCTCGCGCGCGCGCAGGCGGCGCGGCTCGCGGTCCATCACGCACAGGGCGCCCAGCCGGAAGCCTTGCGCGTCGAGCAGCGGGAAGCCCGCATAAAAACGCAGCCGCGCTTCGCCCGCCACCAGCGGCTTGTCGCGAAAGCGCGCGTCGAGCAGGGCGTCGGGCACCAGCAGCGGCCCGTCCTGGGCGATCGTATGGCTGCAAAACGCATCCTCGCGCGCGCTCTGCGGCAGATCGAAACCGCTACGCGACTTGAACCACTGGCGGCGCGCGGTCACCAGCGAGAGCAGGGCGATCGGGCACTCGGTCACCTGCGCGGCGAGCCAGGTCAGGCGGTCGAACACGGCTTCTTGCGCGCTGTCGAGCAGGCCCGTCGCGCGCAGCGCCAGCAGGCGCGCATGCTCCTGGCCGGGCAGGGCGCAGGCGGCGTCGGGCAGGAAATCGCCGGGATCGATGGCGCCTGCCGCGTCCGGGCGCGCGCGTTCACGCAGCAGGGTGCTGACATCGGACAGGTGCACGCGCCGGTGCCCGCCCGGCGTCTTCCAGGCCGGCAGTATCCCGTTCTCGATCCATTGCTGCGTCGTGCTCACGGCAATGCCGAGCAGCCTGGACGCTTCACGCGTGGTAAGGATCGGATCGTCTCCCCGCACCGGGCAAGTTGAAACCATGATATTTATTCCAATTAGGCAATAACTGGCCAGCATTTTACTTGAGCGGCGCGCGTAAATGCCGGAATTGATGACGCGGAAATCCCTAGCTTGGCTTTTCAGCGACAGCTTGGCGTATTTACGTGTCGATTCCTGACAATTAAGTTGACGTACGGAAATCTGACGATCAGAATGGAAATGTCATCATTTTCGTCATATCTTTCGGCGCAATGCGCCAAGGAATTTTCCCCGCCATGAGTCAACCTCCGCCGGCCCAGCTGGAAGCAGCCCGTCTCGACGCACTGCGCAAGCTCGACCTGCTCGACACGCCCCCGAGCGAGGCGTTCGACCGGATCACGCGGATGGCTGCCCAGCTCTTCGGCTTGCCGATCGCGGCGGTGTCGCTCACCGACGTCGACCGCCAGTGGTTCAAGTCGCGCGTCGGCGTCGAGGTCGATACGATGCCGCGCCACGACGCGCCCTGTGGCGAGATCACCGCCACCCAGCGCATGCTGGTCATTTCCGACCTGCGCGCCAGCGCTGTCTACCGCGACAGCACCCTGGCCGGCAGCGGCGCGCGGTTTTACGCGGGCGCGCCCTTGATGACGCGCGACGGCCATTGCCTGGGTTCGATGTGCGTGGTCGGCACCGAACCGCGCACGATCAGCGGGCGCGAACGCACCGGCCTGACCGACCTGGCGGCGATGGTGATGGCCCAGATCGAACTGCAGCACGCGATCGGCCGCATCGACCCGGTCAGCGGCATTCCGAACCGTACCCAGTTCGTCGACGACCTGCTCGACCTGTCGATCGACCGTCCCGCCGGCGAAGCGCGCCTGGCCGCGCTGGTGAACCTGGCCAGCCCCGGACAGATGAGCAGCGCGGTGCGCGCGCTGGGCGCCGGCTTCGTCGACGACGTGATCCGCGAGGCCGCGCGCATGCTGCGCGCGGCGCTCGGACCGGCGCGCAAGCTGTACCACGTGGCGCCGTTCCAGTTCGCCTTCCTGGCCGAGCCGGACGCCGACCTGGCGCGCTTTTGCGACTGGCTCGGCGCCTGGCTGACGCTGCGCACCGAGACCACCACCGCGCGTTTCGTTACCACCGCCACGGTCGGCGTGGCGCCGTTTTCGATCGGGCGGATGGACCCGATCGAGCTGCTGCGCGACATGTACAGCGCCGCGCACGACGCCATCGAAGGCTCGCACCGGGTGCGCGTCTTCTCGGCCGAGCAGAACGCCGCCTTCATGCGGCGCTTCCGGGTCGCCAACGAATTCGGCGCCGCGCTCGAGGACGACAGCCAGCTGCGCCTCGTGTTCCAGCCGAAGATCGAACTGGCGACCGGCCGCTGCATCGGCGCCGAGGCGCTGCTGCGCTGGCGCCATCCCTCGCTGGGCGAGATCTCACCCGGCGAATTCATGCCCGTGATCGAACAGACCTCGCTGGCGCGCGCGACCACGCGCTGGGTGCTCGAACGGGCGCTGCGCCAGCTGTCAGCCTGGCAGCGCGCCGGCCTGGTGACCCAGCTGGCGGTGAACGTGTCGGCCGTGAACCTGCTCGAACCCGATTTTTGCGCCCACGTCCTGGCGCGCCTCGCCGCCCACGCGCTGGCGCCCGAGGCCCTGGCCATCGAAATCACGGAAAGCGCCTTGATGAGCAACCGCGACGTGGCCGCGGCCACGCTCGACGCCTTGGCCGGCGCCGGCGTGCAGCTGGCGATCGACGATTTCGGCACCGGCTACAGCAGCCTGGCCTATTTGCAGAGCGTGCCGGCGAGCGTGGTCAAGATCGACCAGAGTTTCGTGTACGAGCTCGACCTCGACGAGCGCAAGCGCGCGCTGGTCGCGACCATGATCAAGCTCGCGCACGACCTCGGTCAGCAGGTCGTGGCCGAAGGCGTGGAAACGGCGCCGGTGGCGCAGTTCCTGGCCGGCGCCGGCTGCGACCAGGTGCAGGGCTACCTGTACGCGCGCCCGATGGCGCCGCAGGAGTTCGAAGGATGGATTTGCGCCGAGTGGACGCTGGCGCGTCCGCGCACGGCAAAACAGGGCACGCAGCTGGCCTGCGCCTGAGGATGACGAGGTGGGCACGCGTGCCCACCCTGGCTTAGAACCTATCCCAGTAGGGAATGAGTCGTTGCTGACGCGCCTGACAAGCGGCTGCTGCGTTGCTCGTCGTTGCATGGCTCGCCATGCGGCCTCCTCGCGCCTTGCCCCTGCTTGCCATGCATCGTCATCAACTTCCTCCTCCCTACTGGGATAGGTTCTTAGCTCGGGCTGCCGGCGCCGTCGATGATGCCGCCGCCGAGGCAGATATCGCCGTCGTACAGCACCGCCGACTGGCCCGGCGTGACCGCCCACTGCGGCTCGCTGAAGTCGAGCGCGAAGCGCTCCAGCCCATCGGCGGCGACGGTGCAGGCCATGTCGGCCTGGCGGTAACGGGTCTTGGCCGACAGCAGGCCGGCGGCGGGCGCCTCGCCCGCGACCCAGCTGGCCTGGCCCGCTTCCAGGCGGCCCGAAAGCAGCCACGGGTGATCATGGCCCTGCACGATATACAGCGTGTTGTTCTCGATATCCTTGCGCGCGACGAACCAGGGCTCGCTGGTGCCGTCGAGGTTGCGGTGGCTTTTCAAGCCGCCCAGGCCGATGCCCTTGCGCTGGCCCAGCGTGTAGAACGACAGGCCAATGTGTTCGCCCACCGTTTGCCCGTTGTCGAGCTTCATCGGCCCCGGCTTGTGCGACAGGTAGCGGTTCAGGAAGTCGCGGAACGGGCGCTCGCCGATAAAACAGATGCCGGTCGAATCCTTCTTCGCCGCGTTCGGCAGTTTTAATTTTTCCGCGATCTGGCGCACTTCCGTCTTCGGGATTTCGCCCAGCGGGAACAGGGATTTCGAGAGCTGGGCCTGGTTCAGGCGGTGCAGGAAATAGCTCTGGTCCTTGGTGTGGTCGAAGGCCTTCAGCAGCTCGAACTTGCCGCGCGCGTTTTCGCGCACGCGCGCGTAGTGGCCGGTGGCGATCAGGTCAGCGCCGAGCTTCATCGCGTGGTCGAGGAAGGCCTTGAACTTGATTTCGGCATTGCAGAGCACGTCCGGGTTGGGCGTGCGGCCGGCCTGGTATTCGCGCAGGAATTCGGCGAACACGCGGTCCTTGTACTCGGCGGCGAAATTCACCGCTTCGATGTCGACCCCGACCACGTCGGCCACGCTGGCCGCGTCGATCCAGTCCTGGCGCGTCGAGCAGTATTCGGAATCGTCGTCGTCTTCCCAGTTCTTCATGAACAGGCCGATGACTTCATAGCCTTGCTCTTTCAGCATCCAGGCCGCGACCGAGGAATCGACGCCGCCGGACATCCCGATCACGACTTTTTTCTTGCTCATGGTACGTCCGTTAGTTGGTCAGGTCGTCTTCGAACACCGAAGGATGGGTGTACAGAAGGTCCAGGTCGGTGCGCCGGCCGGCCAGGTAATCGTCCACGCATTGCAGCACGATCGGGCTGCGATGGCGCTCGCTCGACGCGGCGATTTCGTCGCGCGTCATCCACAAGGTGCGCAGGATGCCGTCGTCGAGCGGCTGGTCGAACTGCTGGCCGGCCATCCCGCAGAAGGTGAAGCGCAAATAGGTGATGTCGGCCTGGCGCGACTTCGAGTAGTAGCGCGACATGTACATGCCGACCAGGCCGGTAGGGATGAATTCGTGCGCGGTTTCTTCGATCGATTCGCGCATCACCGCCTGTTCCAGCGACTCGCCCGGGTCGAGGTGGCCGGCCGGCTGGTTCAGCTTGATGCCTTCGCTCGTCTCTTCCTCGATCAGGAGGAAACGGCCATCCCGCTCGATGATGGCGGCAACGGTGACTGACGGTCTGAAGGTATGGGTCATGCGCGTCCTCGACAAATGAGCCGATATTCTACAGCGCTGTGCAAAGCGTTGCTTGCAAGTACCTGTGCAGTGCAGCAAAAAAGCGTCAATCGCATCGATTTGATACAAAAAAGGGACCCATTGTGGCCCATCTGTATCGCATTTACCCGCAAAGCATGTGGTCGGCAGAGCCAGGTGTCAGGAATGCCAAAAAGGCCATGGTTACGTGGTAGATTGTGAACAGAACACCAACATGAAGGAGGAATGCATGAGAATCGGCATTCCGGCCGAAACACGGCCGGGCGAGACCCGCGTAGCGGCAACTCCGGAAACAGTGAAAAAACTGGCATCCAAACACCAGGTGGTCGTGCAGTCCGGCGCCGGCCTGCATGCGGCGGTGACGGACGAGGCCTATGTGGCCGCCGGCGCCACCCTCGGCGGCATCGACGATGTGTTCGGCGCCGACATGGTCTTGAAAGTACGCGCCCCGAACGCCGACGAGCGCGCCCGCATGCGTCCCGGTGCGGTCGTGATCGGCATGCTCAATCCCTTCGACAGCGACAACATCGCCGCGATGGCGGCCAGCCGCCTGACCGCGTTCGCCCTGGAAGCGGCGCCGCGCATCTCGCGTGCGCAGTCGATGGACGTGCTCTCCTCGCAAGCGAATATCGCCGGCTACAAGGCCGTGATGCTGGCTGCGAACACCTACCAGCGCTTCATGCCGATGCTGATGACGGCCGCCGGCACCGTGAAAGCGGCGCGCGTGCTGATCATGGGCGTGGGCGTGGCCGGCCTGCAGGCGATCGCCACGGCGAAACGCCTGGGCGCCGTGATCGAAGCGTCCGACGTGCGCCCGCCCGTCAAGGAGCAGGTCGAGTCGCTCGGCGCCAAGTTCATCGACGTTCCGTTTATCACCGACGAAGAGCGCGAGATCGCGCAAGGCGTGGGCGGCTATGCGCGCTCGATGCCGGCCGACTGGATGCGGCGCCAGGGAGAGCTGGTGCACGAACGGGCCAAGCTGGCCGACATCATCATCACCACCGCCTTGATCCCGGGCCGCGCGGCGCCGATCCTGATTCGCGAAGAAACCGTCGCCGCCATGAAGCCGGGCTCGGTGATCGTCGACATGGCGATCGAGCAGGGCGGCAACTGCCCGCTGACGGAACTGGGCAAGACGGTGATCAAGCACGGCGTCTACATCATCGGCGAACCGAACCTGGCCGCGCTGGTCGCGGCCGACGCTTCGGCCCTGTACGCGCGCAACGTGCTCGATTTCCTGAAACTGGTGATCGACAAGGAAGACAAATTCGTGATCGACCGCGAGGACGAGATCGTGCGCGCCACGCTGCTCTGCCATGACGGCGAGTTGTTGCGTACCTAAGGAGACAGACATGGAAATCAGCCACACCATCATCAACCTGATCATCTTCGTGCTGGCCATCTACGTCGGCTACCACGTCGTCTGGACCGTCACCCCGGCCCTGCATACGCCGCTGATGGCGGTCACCAATGCCATTTCCGCCATCATCATCGTCGGCGCCATGCTGGCCGCCGGCCTGACCGAAGGAGTACTCGGCCAGACCATGGGCACGCTCGCGGTCGCCCTGGCCGCCGTGAACGTGTTCGGCGGCTTCCTGGTCACCCAGCGCATGCTCGAGATGTTCAAGAAGAAGGAACCGAAAGTGAAGGCGGTCACGGCGCAGCAGGAGGCCGCATGAGCTACATCAGCATGAACCTGGTCACGCTGCTGTATCTGGTGGCCTCGGTCTGCTTCATCCAGGCGCTGAAAGGGCTGTCCTCGCCCTCGTCTGCTCGGATGGGCAATACCTTCGGCATGGCCGGCATGGCGATCGCGGTGGCCACCACGATCGCCCTGATTTTTAAAATGCAGGCCGAGTTCGCGGCGGCGCGCAGTGCCGGTGGCGCCGGCGGCATGGGCTTTCCGCTGGTGCTGCTGGGCGTGGTGGTGGGCGGCGCGATCGGCGCCTTCGCCGCCAAGAAGGTCGAGATGACCAAGATGCCGGAACTGGTGGCGGCGATGCACTCGCTGATCGGCCTGGCGGCGGTGTGCATCGCGATCGCCGCCGTGTCCGAGCCCTGGGCCTTCAATATCGCCACGCGCGGCCAGGCGCTGCCGTTCGGGAACCGGCTCGAACTCTTCATCGGCACCTTCGTCGGCGCCGTCACCTTCTCCGGTTCGGTGATCGCCTTCGGCAAACTGTCGGGCAAATACAAGTTCCGCCTGTTCCAGGGCGCGCCGGTGCGCTTCGGCGGCCAGCACATCCTGAACCTGGTCATCGCGCTGGCCCTGATCGGCCTGGGCCTGGTGTTCTGCTTTTCAAGCGCGGTGGAACCGGCCTGGACGCCGTTCGCCATCATGGCGCTGCTGTCCTTCATTCTTGGGGTGCTGATCATCATCCCGATCGGCGGCGCCGACATGCCGGTGGTGGTGTCGATGCTCAACTCGTATTCGGGCTGGGCGGCGGCCGGCATCGGCTTCTCGCTGAATAATTCGATGCTGATCATCGCCGGTTCGCTGGTCGGGTCAAGCGGCGCGATCCTCTCTTACATCATGTGCAAGGCGATGAACCGCTCCTTCTTCAACGTGCTGCTGGGCGGCTTCGGCGGCGAAGCGGTGGCCGATACCGGCGCCGCGAAAGAACAGCGTCCGGTCAAGGCCGGCTCGGCGGAAGACGCCGCCTTCATCCTGCAGAACGCGGAATCGGTCATCATCGTGCCCGGCTACGGCCTGGCCGTGGCGCGCGCCCAGCATTCGGTCAAGGAACTGGTCGACAAGCTGACCGAGCATGGCGTGAACGTGCGCTACGCGATCCACCCGGTGGCGGGGCGCATGCCGGGCCACATGAACGTGCTGCTGGCCGAAGCCGAGGTGCCCTACGACCAGGTGGCCGAGATGGAAGACATCAACGGCGAATTCGGCCAGACCGATGTCGTGCTGGTGCTGGGCGCGAACGACGTGGTCAACCCGGCCGCGAAAGATCCGAAGTCGGCGATCGCCGGCATGCCGATCCTGGAAGCGTATAAGGCGAAAAGCATCATCGTGAATAAACGCTCGATGGCTTCCGGCTATGCGGGGCTGGACAACGACCTGTTCTACATGCCGAACACGATGATGGTGTTCGGCGACGCCAAGAAGGTGATCGAGGCGATGGTCAAGGCGGTCGATTAAGCAGCGCGCCGTTGGGTGGGGCCAGCCCGCCCAAGGCTGCCCTAGCGGCGGCCGTACATCATCAATTCCCCGAGCATGGCACGCGCCGGTGGCAGCGCGTCGAGCGCGGCCAGGCCGAGACCGAGCACCGATTGCAGCGGCCCGCTGCCGACAAAGGCGCGCGCCATGGTGTCGGTCAGCGCGATCGTCAGCTTGCGGTCCTGGACCCGTTCGCCGGAGAAGCGGGCGATGCCTTCCGGACCCGGGTAGCGCGCCAGCAGGCGCGCCAGCACGGCGGCGTCGCGCAGGCCGAGGTTCAGCCCTTGTCCGGCCACCGGATGCAGGGTCTGCGCGGCGTTGCCGATGGCGACCGTGCGCGCCGTGGCGTGGGCGTCGGCATTCAGGCCGAGCGGATAGGCAAAACGCGGCGACACCTTGACGAATTTTCCCAACCGGCCGCCGAAGGCCTCGCCCAGTTCATGCAGGAAGCGCGCTTCGTCCATGGCCTGCAAGGCCGCGGCGCGTTCCGGCTGCACGCACCAGACCAGCGCATATTGAAAGCCGTCGGCGCCCTCCTGCGGCAGCAGGGCCAGCGGCCCCTCGTCCGTGAAGCGTTCGAAGGCGCGGTGCGGGATCGGTGTCGCGCTGGACACGCGCGCGATCACGGCGCTTTGCCCGTAGTCGCGGGTCTGCTTCTTGTCGTCCTGCTGGCCGAACACGCCGCCTTCGGCGCCGACCGCGACCTGCGCCGTGAGCGTGCGGCCGTCGTCGAGCGAGAGCAGCACGTGCTGCGCGCTTTCATCGAGCGCGGTCACGCGCGCCGGGCGGATCACCCGCACCCCGGCCCGCTCGACCGCGCGCGCCAGCGCATCGACCACGTCGCCGTAGCGCGTCACGTAGCCGAGCGCCTCGAGCTTGTGTTCGGCCCGATCGAGGACGCTGCGTCCCAGCTGGCCGCGGCGCGAGACGTGGATGGTGTGGATAGCCGTGGCGGGGAAGGTCCAGGCGCCGATGTCGTCGAGCAGCATGCGGCTGCCCCAGGCCAGCGCGATCGAGCGCGGATCCGAAATCGACTGGCCCAGTGCGCGCGCGTCGATCAGGGCGATGCGCGCGCCGGCGATGCCGCGCCGTACCAGCAGGGCGGCCAGCGCCAGGCCGACCGGGCCGGCGCCGCAGATCGCGACATCGACATGTTCATTGTGCTGTTCCATCAAGACTCCGCCATCAGGGTTTCGATCTCGTGTACCGACTTCGGCGCCGCGCCGGACAGCACGCGCGCACCAAGCTCGCCGACGATGACGTCGTCCTCGATCCGGATGCCGATGTTCCAGAAGGCTTCCGGCACGCCGGGGCCGGGCCGGACATAGATACCCGGTTCGACCGTCAGCGCCATGCCCGGCAGCAGCGGGCGCGATGGCTTTCCTGCGGCGGCGAGCGCGCGGTAGCTGCCGGCGTCGTGCACGTCCAGTCCCAGCCAGTGGCCGGTGCCGTGCATGTAGAAGGGGGTGTAGGCGCGTTCGGCCAGTACATTCTCGACGCTGCCCCAGGCCGCCTTATCGAGGAGTCCCACATCGAGCATGCCCTCGGCCAGCACTGATAACGCCGCCTCGTGCACGCCGCTGTAGGGCCGGCCCGGAACGATGGCGCGCAGCGCGGCTTCCTGGGCGCGCAGCACCAGTTCGTACAAGGTCGTTTGCGCCGCGCTGAAGCGCCCGTTGACGGGGAAGGTGCGCGTGATGTCGGCCGCGTAGCTGTCGAATTCGCAGCCGGCGTCGATCAGGACCAGGTCGCCGTCGCGCATTTGCGCGTTGTTGGCGCTGTAGTGCAGCACGCAGGCCTTGTCGCCGCTGGCGACGATCGGCGTATAGGCGGGGAACTGGGCGCCGCTTTTACGGAACGCGTAGAGCAGCTCGGCCTCGAGTTCGTATTCGAACATGCCGGGCCGCGCCGCGCGCATGGCGCGCACGTGGGCGGCGCCGGAAATGGTGGCGGCGCGCAGCATCAGCGCCTGCTCGGTCTCGTCCTTCAGCAGGCGCATCTCGTCGAGCAGCGCCAGCAGGTGGTGGGTGCGGGTGGGCGCCGTCACGCCGCTGCGCGACTGGGCACGCACCGCGGTCAGCCAGCGCGCCACCTGGGCGTCGAGGGCGGCGTTGGTGGCGACGGCGTAGTACAGCGCAGGCACGTCGGCCAGCAGGCGCGCCATCTGGGCATCGAGGTCGGCAATGGAAAAGGCTTCGTCGAAGCCGAAGGCGTCGAGCGCGGCGGCCGGGCCATACCGAAAACCGTCCCAGATCTCGCGTTCCACGTTTTTCTCGCGGCAGAACAGGATCGACCGCGCCGGGGTGTCGCCCTGCGCGGCCACCAGCACCAGCACGCTTTCCGGCTCGGTGAAACCGGTCAGATAGTAAAAATAGCTGTCGTGGCGGTAGGGGTAGTCGGTGTCGCTGTTGCGCGCCACTTCGGGCGCGGTCGCCAGCACCGCCAGCGCGCCCGGTTCCATGCTGGCGGCCAGGCGTGCGCGGCGCGCGGCGAACGGGTTCACGCGCCGGCCCTCTTGGCCAGGGGGGCATTGAGTTCTTCGAGCTGTTCGACGGTGCCGACATTGACCCAGGGGCCGTGATAGATCTCGCCGCCGACGCGCTTTTGCTCGATGAACTTGCGCATCAGGGGGCCAAACTTGAGGAAGTCGCCGGCCTTGACGCCGTCGAACATTTCGGGGCGATACACGCCGATGCCGGCGAAGTTCCACTTCGGATCGCCCTCGTTGGCCAGCGTGTACAGGTCGAGCGCGAAGTCGCCCGCGGGGTTGTGCCACGGGTTCGGGGTCAGGTAGAGCCAGGCGATGTCGCGCTGGTCGGCCGGGATCGGCTGGCCCAGCATGTCGTTGTCCGGCAGCGCTTCAAGCGCCTGGGCGAAGTCGAAATAGGGCGCGTAGATGTCGCCCGACACCGCCAGGAAGGGTTCGTCGCCCAGCAGGTGCAGCGCGTTGGCAATGCCGCCTGCCGTTTCCAGCGGGGTCGGTTCGTGCGAGTAGACGATGCGCGCGCCATACTGGCTGCCGTCGCCCAGTTCTTCCTCGATCATGTGGCCGAGGTGCGAATGGTTGATGACGATGTCGGTCAGGCCCGCGCGCACCAGGTTGACGACATGCCAGGTGATGAGCGGACGGCCGCGCACCTTGAGCAGGGGTTTCGGGCAGGTGTCCGTCAAGGGACGCATGCGCTCACCGCGGCCGGCGGCGAAAATCATGGCTTTCATGGGCGTCTCTAAAAATGAACTCAGAAGGTGTAGCCGACCTGCGGTGCCTTGTCCTCGAACGCGTCGAGCAGGCGGATCAGGGGCTTGAGTTCGGTATACCGGTTGGCGGTCTTGCGCACGTAGTCCATCACGGTCGGCAGGTCGCCCATGTAGATCGCCTTGCCGTCGCGGTAGTTCAGGCGGCAGAAGATCCCGAGGATTTTCAGGTGGCGCTGCAGGGCTGTGAATTCGAAGTCGCGGTAGAAGGCGTCGATGTCGGGATTGACCGGCAGGCCGACCTGCTTGGCGCTTTGCCAGTAGCGCACCACCCAGTCGAGCACGATCTCTTCGTCCCACTGGATATAGGCGTCGCGCATGAGCGAGCCGAGATCGTAGGTAATCGGGCCGTAGACGGCGTCCTGGAAGTCGAGCACGCCCGGGTTGCCCTGGTCGAGGAACATCAGGTTACGCGAATGGAAGTCGCGGTGCATGAAGACCTGCTGCTGCGCCAGCACGGTCGAGGCGATCGTCTCGAACACCTTGTCGAGCTGCACCTGCTGGGCCTCGGTCAGGGTGATGCCCAGGTGACGCTGGATGAACCATTCCGGGAACAGGTTCATCTCGCGCAGCACGAAGCTGCGGTCGAACTCGGGCAGCACGCCCGGCTGGCTGGTGAGCTGGAACTTGATCAGGGCGTCGACCGCGCTCGAGTACATGAAGGCGGCGTTGTCGACATCCAGGCGCGCCAGGTAAGTGGTGGTGCCGAGGTCGGACAGCAGCAGGAAGCCGCGTTCGACATCGCGCGCGACGATCGCCGGCACCGTGACGCCGGCTTCCTGCAGCAGGCCGGCGACGTGGATAAAGGCCGGCACGTTTTCGCGCTCGGGCGGTGCGTCCATCGCGATCAGGGTGTTGCCGAGTTTGGCGCGTAGCGTTGGTGCCACATCGAGACGGAAGTAGCGGCGGAAGCTCGCATCGGACGAGGCTGGACGGCGCGAACCGACTTCCACCAGGTCAAGCGAGCTGAGCCATTCGGTAAGGAGCGCCAGGCGCGCGTCCTGCTCGGCGGAAGTGGGGGAGTTTTGATACAGAGAAGACATGAAGCGTCCAGGTAAAACCGGTTGAGGAGGGGTAGGGTAGGAGCAGTTCATTACTGAACCACTCCCCCCTAAGAACCGTGCTTGCGACTTTCGCCGCACACGGCTCAAGCACAATTGAAGTTCCTATTCAGGAACCGGCTTAACAATTTTCAAATTTTGGCTATGCACTTGTGTATGGCAGTTTGGGTGCAATAATACGCGATTTCGCAGGGCGTCGGAGCCTCCTGCCACACGATACTCTATGTGGTGATCATGCCATCCGGTGTCCATGTCCATCTCGATTTTGCAGTGAGCGCACAAGCCTTGTTGCTGCATGAAGAGGGTCGCAACCTGCTTGGAATAACGAACGTTGTTCTCCATCCGTTTCTGCCTGAGCACTTCCCACCTCGCTTCGCTTGCCGGATCGTAGGGGTGATGATCCCCCGCGATTTTCTTGTGATACTCAATAGCCGTACTTGGTAAAGAGTACAACTCTGCTAACCCCTTGCTGCCATCCTCATGTGTGATTTCTGCTGCAAATACCTTGGTGTCGCCGACCGGGTGCCAGTACCTCTGGCGTATCCAGGCGCGGTTCTTGTTAGGGTGTCTGCGTAGAGCCCATCGGAATAGCCGCCAGTACAGCTGCCACCCCATGCGTGAGAACGCTTCTTTGGCCGAGACGCACCGGTGATACTGCGCCCAGCCCCGTAGCATCGGGTTGAGCAGGCGAATGAGATTCGCCTGCTTTGCCGTCATGTTGTCGTCGATGATGTTCCTGAGCTTTTCATAGAAGGCGTTCGCATTCTTTTTACTTGGCTTGTTGATCAGTTTCCCCGAGTACTTCCGGTGATTCCAACCCAGGAAGTCGAACCCATCGTCGATATGCACGATTTTCGTTTTCGCTTCGGATAACCGGAGTCCCCTAACCGCCAAGAACTCTTTTACCCAAGGTACGACTTCCTGTTCCAGCAGTTCTCTCGATCTGCCGGTGACGATAAAGTCGTCTGCATACCGGACCACGTGTACTTTCAACTCTTTGGCTTTCTTGGTCTTGAATTTGGCCACGAAGTGCGCCTTCAGTTCCGATTCGAGGCCATTGAGCGTCCAGTTTGCTAGTGCAGGGCTGATAATGCCACCCTGCGGCGTCCCTGCTTCTGTGCCCATCAGTTGCCCCCGGTCAACTACCCCGGACTTCAGCCATTTCCGCAGGATCGACTTGTCCATAGGGACGTTGTCGATCATCCAGTCGTGATTGATATTGTCGAAAAATCCTTCAATGTCAGCCTCTAATACCCATTTAGGTGCCCCAGCTTCGGAGTTCCTGTCTTGATGTTTTCGATCGCTTTTCTTGAGTTTGTCGCACAGGACCACCCGAAGTTGCGACATTGCGTCGGCCGGTGATCGATGTTTCCTGAACCCGTACGAGTTCGGATCGCTCTGCGTTTCCAAGACCGGATCAAGCGCAAGATAATGCAGGGCTTGCATAGCTCGATCGCGCATAGTCGGGATGCCCAATGGGCGTTCCTTCCCATTGGCCTTGGGAATATAGACCCTCCGTAGTGGCAGGGGCCTATAGCCTTGATTCTTCAACCGGGCAATTGCAGTGAATTTCTGCTGCGGCGTGTCCCAGATTTCCCGATCTACGCCAGCAGTCCGTTTGCCTTGATTTTCTGTCACCCGTCTAACTGCCAGTGCTTTCGCACAAAACGAGTGGGTCAGCCACCGTTGCAGGGCTTTCACCCTGCGCCAGTTGCCTTCCTGTGTAGCCTTCGTTAAGCGATACTGCATAGCTCTCACGTTCTTTTGAACAAGCTGCCAGTCGATGGCGGCCCATTCGGAAAGTTCGTGCGAGGACGCAGAACCGTTGCCGGTTACTCTCATGCTGTACCTCGTCAAGTATGACCCGTCGAGAGCACACTCCTCCCCTTAGGGACGAGTGGCGTCCCTCTGGGTCGTTGATAGATTATCGTTTTGGAGATATTTCAGATCGCATAGCGACTTTTGCACCTGATGGAAGTCTGCGCCCTTTCAAGCTGGGACAAATCTCGAATCCCTATCCGTGTCGTTACAACCCGGCATTCGCTTTTTCCATCCTCCCATACCCGCTTCCCCAACAGCTTCCCTTGCGGGTTGCTTGCCTTCCTCGGAACCTTGAAGATGGCAGAGAATCGGGCTTACCACGTTCCCATCGATATCGACGCGACAGACTTCGGCGCGACTAACTGTTTAGGGCCCATCTCTCCCCCGGTGATCAAATGACGACGTGGCCTCAGAATTGACGAGGACAACCGATCACGTACCTTTTGGTTTAGGCGCGATGAAGCAAGCAGCTTTCGCCTATCTATATTTACGAGGGTTCAAGCGATGGTTCACATTACATTACCCATGCAGCACTCACCTAGCCCCTTGACCGCCTTCGCTGCTGGCAGTTTCTGCCCAACCGCTCGCGCGTTTGGACACCGAATTTTCGGGGGTACATTGTCATCGAAGCTTCACACCCCACCGTTGCCAGTGACGCGTGTTCGAGTAGGTGACGAGCGGTCGTGCGCTCGGTCATGGCGTTGGACCTCAAGAGAGAGAGCCATGCATGACAAGATATCGAAGAGCTTACGCCCACGATTTTTTTTTTTGAAGATGCGGCGGATGCCGCTTGTAGACCACTTGACACTTAGATACCTTGTGGTATCAGTGGCGTTGGGTGTGATTACAGAGCAATTACGTTATGGAGACGGACGTTTAGACTCGCGTTGTACCCATTTGTAGAACGCCACAAATGGAACGACGGAATCACGCATGTCGTCCACGAACACCCTTTTGACGTGTGCCAAAAAGTCACTCATAAAAACATCCTCCGTTGCGTTTCGACAACAGTTCTACAGTGTTTCACCAGGTCCCATAGCTGACAAAACAGGTTTTGCGGGCTTGCGCCTGCTCTCCTGTTGAGTCGTATCGAACCATCTGTAGAAATATTTGCGGTCTAAGGTTTTGGCGTTTTCCGTTAAAAATCAACGGCTTATGCCACCATCACCTGATTTGAAGCATTGCCGGTAACCGGCGTCGTAGGCGAACGTGTCGCACCAATTCCCATATAATAAGGGATTCAATCCAAAAAATCGCCCTTTATGGTGCAGCCACAGATTCCATGAGCTGGTTTACGGCCCTACCATTCCCGCGGCGGCGGGCATTTGCCTTGTCCGCCCTCGTCACCGTGGCCTCGGGGCCCTTGCATGCGCAAGTTGCGCCGGCTGCGCCCCATGCCGACGAACAAGAGCTTCCCGTCACCGTACGCGCCGAGGAGATCGGCGGCCGTCCCGACCGCGAACTCAATCTCGCGCGCGACGTGGAAATCACCCGTGGCCAGACCAAGCTGACTTCCGACACCGCCTGCTACCGGCTAGTCGAAGACGAAGTCACGGCCAGCGGCCACGTCGACATGTGGCGCTTCGGCGACCGCTACCAGGGCGATACCCTGCAGCTGAACATGTCGACCGGGCGCGGCTACGTGACCAATCCGACCTACAAGCTGCAGATGAACAATGCGCAAGGCCGCGCCGACCGCATCGATTTCCTGGGCGAGAACGAAGCGCTGGTCCAGGACGGCACCTACAGCACCTGCGAAGGACCGAATCCCGACTGGTACCTGAAGGCGAGCACGCTGCGCCTCGATTCGGGGCGCGACGTCGGCACCGCCGGCAAGACCATCATCTATTTCAAGGATGTGCCGATCCTGGGCACGCCGGCGCTGTCGTTCTCGCTCTCGGGCGCGCGCCGCTCGGGCTGGCTGCCGGCCACCATCGGCTTCGGCTCGAAGGGCAAGTCCGAGCTCATGGTGCCGTACTACTTCAACATCGCGCCGAACCGCGACCTGACGGTCTTCCCGCGCATGATGTTCGACCGCGGCCTGCAGCTGGGCGCCACCGCCCGCTACATCGGCGAAACGGCGCGCGGCCCGTACGGCGGCGAGACCCATCTCGAAGGCCTGCGCGACGACCGCATCACCCGGACCGACCGCTGGCGCATCGATTCGACCCATAACCAGACGCTGGCCCCGGGCTGGACCTATGGCTGGAACCTGCACGGCGCCTCGGACGACGAATACCCGAGCGATTTTTCGCCCACGGTCGCCACCAGCGCCGAGCGCCAGCTGATCCGGGAAGTGGCCACTGCCTATAACACCCCGTACTGGAGCTTGAGCGCCCGCGCCCAGAACATCCAGGTGCTGCAGGAACCGGCGGCGGTGGCCAATCCCGCGCTGGCGATCCCGCGTCCCTTCGACCGCCTGCCGCAAATTAATTTTCACACCGGCCGCTATGACGTCAAGGGCTTCGACTGGGCGTTCGACGCCGAGGCGACGCGCTTCTCGCATCCGACGTTCAGCGGCAACCGCCTGCTGGCGCTGAGCCAGGTCAGCTATCCGTTCGTCCGCCCCGGCTATTACGTCACGCCCAAGCTGATGCTGCATGCGACCAAGTACAGCCTGGACAGCGTGGCGGGGAGCCCGGACAACCTGTCGCGCACGCTGCCGATCTTCTCGGTCGACAGCGGCATGGTGTTCGAGCGCGACGCAAACCTGTTCGGCAGCGCCTTGACCCAGACCCTGGAGCCGCGCCTGTTCTACGTGAAGACGCCCTACAAGAACCAGGACGACTTCCCGCTGTTCGATACCGCGGAGACGGGCTTCAGCTATGCCCAGCTGTTCACCGAAAACCGCTACATCGGCGGCGACCGGGTCTCGGACGCGAACCAGGTGACGGCGGCATTGGTGTCGCGCTTCATCGAAGCCGACGGCGCCGAGCGCCTGCGCATGGCCATCGCCCAGCGTTTCTATTTCAGCGAGCCGCGTGTCGGACGCAAGGCGGGCGGTCCGGGAACGGGACGCTCCGATTTGCTGCTGGCGGCATCGGGCCGCATCATCAACAACTGGAACTTCGACAGCAGCGTACAATATGACGCGACCGGCAAGAGCGTGTATGCCCAGAACCATGGCGTACGCTGGGTGCCGGGACCGTTGAAGGTGCTCAATGCCGAGTACCGCTACGTGCGCGACAGCTTCCGCAATGCCGATGTGTCGGCCCAGTGGCCGCTGTCGACGCGCTGGTTCGGCGTTGGCCGCGTCAGCTATTCGCTGCGCGACCACAAGGTGCTCGAGAGCCTGATCGGTCTCGAGTACAAGGCCGATTGCTGGATCTTCCGCATGGGCGCGCAGCGCTTCGTGACGGCGGCCCAGAACACCTCGACCTCGTCGTTCTTCCAGCTCGAGCTCAATGGCCTGTCGCGCCTCGGGCTGGGCAACCCGCTGGAGTCGTTTTACAAGAGTATTCCCGGCTACACCCGGCTGAACGGAAACGTCGGCCGTCCCTGACCTGGACCATGGATGATTTTTGACCTGAATGAGTGCTTCCCAGACTATGCGTACTACCCGTTTGCATCACTTTAAGCTCGCAGCAGCGCTGCTGTGCGCGGTCACGGCCAACGCCGCCCTGGCCCAGGCGGCAAAAGGGGCCGCCACTGCGGCGCCCGCGGCTGCCAGCCAGCCCGGCAGCGGTTTCCTGCCGCCGGCCTCGAGCAGCGCCAACGTCATCGATTCGATCCGGGTCGTCGTCAACGACGAGGTCATCACCAGGAACGAAGTGCGCGGCCGCGTCGCCCAGATCGTGCAGCGCCTGCGCGCCCAGAACACCCAGCTCCCGCCGCAGGCGGACATCGAGCGCCAGGTCATCGAAGCGATGATCGTCGAACGCTCCCAGCTGCAAATGGCCAAGGAGATGGGCGTGCGCGTTTCCGACCGCGAGCTCGACGCCGCCATCGGCCGCATCGCCGAAGGCCAGAAGATGTCGCTCCAGGCCATGCGCAACCAGATGGAAAAAGAAGGGCTGACCTTCGCCGCCTTCCGCGAAGAGATCCGTAGCGAAATCATGCTGCAGCGCCTGCGCGAGCACGAGGTCGACGCCAAGATCCAGGTCTCGGACGCCGAAATCGACACCTACCTGGCCGCCGAAAAAGCCGCCGCGGCCGAGAAGGTCGAAATGGACATCGCCCAGATCCTGGTCGGCATCCCGGCCAACGCCACGCCCGAGCAAATCGCCGCGCGCCGCGCGCGTGCCGACGAAGTCGCGCGCCAGCTGCGTACCGGCGCCGATTTCGCCAAGATCGCCGCCACCTATTCCGACGCGCCCGACGCGCTCAAGGGCGGCGCCATCGGCTGGCGCGATCCGGACCGCCTGCCGCCGCTGATCGCCGACCCGCTGCGCAAACTCAGCCCGGGCCAGGTCACGCCTGTCATCAAGAGCAATACCGGTTTCTACATCATCAAGCTGATCGACAAGCGTGCGCTGGCCCAGGAGCCGGTCCAGGCCATGGTCCAGCAGACCCGCGCGCGTCACATCCTGATCAAGGCCACGCCGGCGATGCCGGCCGCGCAAGTGAAGGCCAAGCTGGCCGACCTGCGCGCCCGCATCCAGGCCAAGAGCGCCACCTTCGAAGACCTGGCGCGCCAGAACGGCCAGGACAGCACCGCGGCCAAGGGCGGCGACCTGGGCTGGCTGGCGCAGGAAGACATGGAGGCGATGCCGCCGGAATTCGTCTCCGCCATGACCGCGTTGAAGCCGGGCGAGGTGTCGGACGTGGTCGAGTCGTCGTTCGGTTTCCACCTGATCCAGGTCCTCGAGCGCAAGAGCGAAGACCAGACCAAGGAAAAGGAACGCCAGCGCGCACGCATGGTGATCCGCGAGCGCAAGCTCGGCGAAGCGGTCGAGGACTGGGCGCGCGAAGTGCGCGACCGCGCCTACGTCGAGTACCGCGAGGAGGCATAAGGCAGTGGGCTCGCAGGCAGTGCGCCCGACCCTGGCGCTCACCGTCGGCGAGCCGGCCGGTATCGGGCCGGAGATCTCGATCCGCGCGGCCTGGGCGCTGCGCGACCAGGCCAACTGCGTGCTGGTCGGCGACGCCGCCTTCCTGGCGCTCACCGCCAGCCTGATCGACCCCAGCATCCGCCTGGCGGCGCTGTCGATCCAGGCGCTGCGCAACGGCGGCCTGCCGCATTTCGGCCGCGAGCGCATCGCCGTCATCGACGTGCCGCTGGCCGCCCACGTCGTGCCGGGTGTGCTCGACAAGGAGAACGGCCGCGCCGTCCTCGCCACCCTCGACCTCGCGCTCGAAGGGGTGCGGGCGGGCTGGTTCGACGCGATCGTCACCGCGCCCCTGCAAAAGAGCACGATCAACGAGGCCGGCGTCGCCTTTTCGGGGCACACCGAATACCTGGCCGAAAAAACACGCACGCCGCAAGTCGTGATGATGCTGGCCGGGCAGCCGGCCGGGGACCAGCCCTACTTGCGGGTGGCGCTGGCCACCACCCATTTGCCCTTGAAAGACGTCCCGGGCGCGATCACGCAGGAAGGGCTGGCGCAGGTGCTGGACATCCTGCACGCCGACCTGAAGAATAAATTCGGCATCGCTTTTCCGCGCATCCTGGTCACCGGCCTGAACCCGCATGCGGGCGAAAACGGCTACCTGGGACGCGAGGAAATCGAGGTCATCGGGCCTGCCCTGGCGGCGGCGCAGGCGCGCGGCATCGACGCGCGCGGCCCGTATCCGGCCGATACGCTGTTCCAGCCCAAATACCTGCACGACGCCGATTGCGTGCTCGCCATGTACCACGACCAGGGGCTGCCGGTGCTCAAGCACGCCACCTTTGGCCGCGGCATCAACGTCACGCTCGGCCTGCCGCTGATCCGCACCTCGGTCGACCATGGCACCGCGCTCGACCTGGCGGCGCAGGGACTGGGGCTGGCCGACTGCGGCAGCATGGAAGAAGCGATCCGCGCCGCCATGAACATGGCACACCATTTACGAAAGATTCAATGAAACACGTTGCACGCAAGCGCTTCGGCCAGAACTTCCTGACCGATAACCAGGTCCTGACCAATATCATCGACGCCATCAACCCGCAGCGTGGCGAGGCGATGGTCGAGATCGGCCCGGGCCTGGCGGCGATGACGGCGCTGCTGTTGAAACAACTCGACCACATGCATGTGGTCGAACTCGACCGCGACCTGGTGGCGCGTCTCGAAAAAGCCTATCCGCGCGAAAAGCTCACGATCCACTCGGGCGACGCCCTGAAATTCGATTACGCGTCGATTCCGGTGCCGGAAGGGCAGAAGCTGCGCATCGTCGGCAACTTGCCGTACAACATCTCGAGCCCGCTGCTGTTCCACTTGGCCGAGTTCGCGCACCTGGTCGAGGACCAGCATTTCATGCTGCAAAAGGAAGTGGTCGAGCGCATGGTGGCCGAGCCCGGCACCAAGGCCTATGGCCGCCTGTCGGTGATGCTGCAATGGCGCTACGACATGTCGCTGATGTTCATCGTGCCGCCGACGGCGTTCGATCCGCCGCCGAAAGTCGAGTCGGCCATCGTGCGCATGTTGCCGACCCGCAGGAAACTCGCCGTCGACGGTCCGACCCTGTCGGCCGTCGTGCAAAAGGCCTTCTCGCAGCGGCGCAAGGTGATCCGCAACTGCGTGTCCGGCATGTTCACCGAAGCCCAGCTGCAAGAGGCCGGCATCGATCCGGGCGTGCGGCCGGAGAATGTCAGCCTCGAGCAGTATGTGGCGCTGGCCAATCTGCTCAAGCCAGCCTAGTCCCCTAGCGCGCGGGGCGCGCACGCCATCTGTGCCGCAGCGCACAAACGCTTGTATTTGACCTTGATCGCGCCTTGATCGCGCCGTGGCGCGCTTCGTCGTGCGCTTTGTGCCGTTCGTCGCAGGCCGGTGGATGGCATGCGGGGCGATTGCTAAAGTACTCCCATCGAAAGCCGCAACGGCGGATCATCTCACCGAAGGGAGTACAACATGAACGTCCTCAAGCACATGGAATCGCTGTTCCTGGTCGCCGCCCTGGTCGCTGGCATCAGCACCTACGCCAACGCCGAGAGCTACAAGGCGCAGGTGCGCGCCGATGCGCAGGTCTCGGTCGGCAGCGAGAAAATGGCGGTCGTGAAGGTCATCGGCAAGCGTCTCCCCGCCGCCACCAAGTTCGGCTGAACCACGCGGGCAAAAAAAAGCCCGCCTTTGCGGGCGGGCTAAATCCAATTCTTTTCTGAGGAGAGTTGGAGGAGACAAGTGCATTATGCTGCACTACAGCATATACGTCTAATTTTCTTTTGGAATGATCGACATGCTGTACGTGAATGTCTCGCTCAGTTCGCTTCAGGTCGGCTTCGCAACGCACTTCACCGCGATCGTTCCGATCGGGTCGTCGCCCATGATGCCGCTACCGTTGCTGACCGTGCAGGTCTGGCCGGTAGGCTGCTCCAGCACCGTCACGCCATAGCTCTGGTTGTAGACCACGGGATCCGGGAACAGGAAGATCGTCGGGTAGGCGCCGGTGGTGGTGTCCTTGGCTGCGACGACGATGTTGGGGTTGCTGCCGTTCGTCAGTTTCAGGCCGTCGGCGGTCAGGCCTTCGATCGTGCCGCCGATGGCGTGGCTGGCCAGGTCGCAGACGAAGGAGGCATTGATCACCGACAGGCGTCCTGCGGTCTCGGCGGTACGGCTGGTCGGGTCGGACGAGGGGCCGCACACCTGGTGCGGCGGCTGCTGGTACGTCGGGTTGCCGCTGCTGTCGGTGCCGATCTTTTTCAGCGTGACGGCATAGGCTTCGCCATAGTCGAGCTGCTTCGGGAATGCGTAGGTGATGACCGTCGGATTGCCGCTCGCATCCGGTTTCGGCTGCAGCGACACTTCCATGCCATTGGTGAGCAGGACCAGCGGGCCATACTGCAGGCCGCTGACGGTGCCGCCCACCGTGTAGCTCGACGTACCGCCACCGCAGGCGGCAAGGCTGGCCGCCAGGCTGAAGGCGCACAGCGCCAGGATAGATTTCTTCAACTTGTTCTCCACGAATGATTAGACGCAGCGCACGACGATGCTGGCGATGTCGGTGTCGCGCATGAAGCCGCTCGCGCCTTCGACCGCGCAGCTACGGCCATCCGGCTGCTTCAGGATGCTGATGCCATATGGCGAATCTTCCGACACCGGCGCCATGGCAAAGGCTTGCGGGTTGGCGCCGCTCGGCACGATTTCCTTGCGGTCGGCACCGTTCACGAGCACCAGGCCGGTCGCGCCGTTCAGGCCGATGACATTGCCGCCCAACGCGTGGGTGCGAATCGTGCAGCGGACCACCACGCTGGTGATATTGAAGACCGCCTTGCCGGTACCGCCGCTCACGACGCAGTTGGCGATGCCGTCCACATTCGGCGGTACGCTTTTCACCTTGACGTCGAAGCCGGCATCCGTTTCGACGCGGGTGGCGAAGAAGAAGCTGCCCGAGATGGGAACGGCAAGATCGTCGCCGCCATTGTTCGTCAGGACCAGGCCGGGCTTGGTCACGCCGAGCGCCGAGCCGCCGACGTAGACGTCGCCGCTACCGCCGCCGCAGGCGGACAGGCTGAGCGCGCATGCCAGCGCGATGCCGGCGCGCAGGGGGGAACGAATCATAATTTCTCCAAAAAAGGGGAGGGGCAGGGCGCGCAAGGGAAAGGCGCCCGACCGCATGGTAGAAGTTTGCCCATCATTTTAGAGCATTTGACAAGGGGCCGGCTCATTAGGCTTTGTATCACCCTGTAACCGGCCCGCACGTTTGCATTTCGCCGCTGGCCTCGCTATGCTTGGCTGACTCCCACGACCGCCTGCGATGAAGCCCTCCTACCGCCGCCCCTGGCCCAAAGCCATCCTGTTCGACCTCGACGACACGCTGTGGCCGATCGCGCCCGTCATCGTGCAGGCCGAGCAAACCCTGTTCACGTGGCTTGCCAACAACGCGCCGCGCGTGACCGAGCGCTTTTCCATCGACAGCCTGCGCCAGGCGCGCCTGGCGCTGCTGGCGCGCCGTCCCGAATTCCAGCTCGACCTTGGCGCGCTGCGCCGGGCCGGCCTGATCGCCGCCTTCGAGCAAGCCGGCGAAGACGCGGACAAGGTCGAACTGGCGATGACGGAATTCTTTGCCGCGCGCAACGCCGTGATTCCCTACGACGACGTGCTGCCTGGTTTATTGCGCCTGAAAGGGCGGGTGCTGGTCGGTTCGGTCACCAACGGGAATGCCGATTTGCAGACCATCGGCCTGGCCCACCATTTCCACGCCTCGGTGGCCGCGCCCAGTTTCGGACGCGCCAAGCCGGACGCGTCGATCTTCCACGCGGCCTGCGCCGCGCTCGGCGTGACGCCCGAGGAAACGGTACACGTGGGTGACGACTTGCTGCTCGACGTGCAGGGCGCCCAGCGCGCCGGGCTGCGCGCGGTCTGGATGAACCGCACCGCCAGCCGGCGCCACCTGGACGAAGGCGTCGCGCCGGACGCGATCGTCGCCGGCATGGATGGATTACTTGACTGGCTCAAGCGCGAACACGCTTGAGGCATCGAACGGACCCGCAGGGCGCGTCCGAGGGTGCATAATAGATGCGCAACCATTCTGCGCGCCACCACTCCCCATGCAACTTGAACCCCGAGCCCAAACCCTGCTGAAAGCCCTCGTCGAGCGCTATATTGCCGACGGCCAGCCGGTCGGGTCGCGTGCGCTGTCGAAAATTTCCGGCCTCGACCTGTCCCCGGCGACGATCCGCAACATCATGGCCGACCTCGAGGAAATGGGCTATGTCGCCAGTCCCCATACCTCGGCCGGCCGGGTGCCGACGCCGCGCGGCTACCGCCTGTTCGTCGACACCCTGCTGACGGTGCAGCACCTCGACGGCCAGCACGGCGTCGACGCCGGGCGCATGCACCTGCCCAGCCAGCAGCCGCAAAAACTGATCGCCAACGCGGCCCAGATGCTGTCCTCGCTGACGCAATTCGCCGGCGTCGTGCAAAGCCCGCGCCGCGAGTCCGTGTTCCAGCAGATCGAATTCCTGCGCCTGTCCGAAAAGCGCATCCTGCTCGTCATCGTCGACCCGCGCGGCGACGTCCAGAACCGCCTGCTGCTCACCGAACTCGACTACACGCCGTCCCAGCTGATCCAGTCGGCCAACTACCTGAACCAGAATTTCGCCGGCCTCACCTTCGATGCGGTACGCGCGCGCCTGACGGGCGAATTGCGCCAGTTGCAGGAAGACATCGGCGGCCTCATGCAAACGGCCGTCGAGGCCGGCAGCGAGATGGCTGCGGGCGGGGACGAGATGGTGATTTCCGGCGAGCGCAACCTGCTGTCGGTGTCCGACCTGTCGTCGAACATGACGTCGCTGCGCCAGATGTTCGAGATGTTCGAGCAAAAGACCGGCTTGATGCAGCTGCTCGACATGTCGAGCAAGGCCGGCGGCGTGCAGATTTTTATCGGCGGCGAATCGAAACTGGTGCCGATGGACGAAATGAGCGTGGTCACCGCGCCCTACGAAGTCAACGGCAAGATCGTCGGCACGCTGGGCGTCATCGGACCGACGCGGATGGCGTACGAACGGGTAATTCCGATTGTCGACATCACGGCGAAATTGCTGTCGAATGCCTTGAGCCACTCGTAAACGCACAACGGCGCCCAGGGCGCCGTTGTTCATTCGAACTGCTTGCTCAGGTGCCGCCGCGGTGCGGGCAGGCCGGCTTGATGCAATGGCCGTAGATCGCCAGCGCGTGCTCGGCGATTTTGAAGCCGCGTTCGGCGGCGATCCGGTTCTGGCGCGATTCGATCTCTTCGTCGAAGAATTCCTCGACATGGCCGCAATCGAGGCAGACCAGGTGATCGTGGTGCGAGCCGGCGTTCAGTTCGTAGATCGCCTTGCCGGTTTCGAAGTGGTTGCGGTTGAGCAGGCCGGCCTGCTCGAACTGGGTCAGAACCCGGTACACGGTGGCCAGGCCGACGTCCATGTTCTCGGCCAGCAGGATTTTGTAGACGTCTTCCGCCGTCAGGTGCCGCACTTCGCTGTTCTGGAAAATTTCGAGGATCTTCAGGCGCGGCAGGGTCGCCTTCAGGCCGCTCGCCTTCAGGTCGGTGGGACTGTTACTCATGTTTGTTACTCGTAGATGGGCGGAGTGCTTTATGATATAGCGTTTTGGAAGCTCCCGCTTAAACGTTTTGAGGTTACCTATGCGTCTCTTTGATGCCGTTGTCCATCGCGCAGTTCGTCTTTCCCGTGCCCGGGCCGCGCTCGCCGCAGGCCTTGCCTGCACGCTGGTTTTGTCCGGCTGCGCGTCGTGGCGCAACCAGACCCAGCCGGCTGCGCCGGTGAATACCTCGGCCGCGTCGCTGGAATCGGATGCCGGCCGCGCGGCCTCGCTGGCCAATGCCGGTGCGCAAACGACGCAAAGCACGAAGCTGCAGAAATTCCTGTGGATCTTCTCGCCGTATCGCCCGGACATCCAGCAAGGCAATTTCGTTTCGCAAGAAATGCTGGACCAGCTGAAAGTGGGCCAAACCCGCGAACAGGTACGCTTCCTGCTCGGCACGCCGCTGCTGATGGACATGTTCCATGCCGACCGCTGGGACTTCCCGTTCTACCTGGCACGCGGCAATGGCGAGCTGACCACCAGCCGCGTCAGCATCTTCTTCAAGGATGACGTGGTCGAACGCTTCGAAGGCGGCAACCTGCCGACCGAGCGCGAATACATCGCCCGCCTCGCCGGTCCGATCAAGAACGTCGCCAAGGACGCCAAGAAAGCCGACGCCGCCGCCAACTCGCGCCCGGTCGAGCCGTCGACGGCGGCCACCCCGGCCACCTCCACCAACACGCCTTAAGACTGTCATGACGCAATTGAAGATCGCGGTTGCCGGCGCCAGTGGGCGCATGGGCCGCATGCTGATCGAGGCGATCGGCGCGGCACCCGATACCGTGCTCGCCGGCGCCCTCGATGTCGCAGCCTCTCCCTTCATCGGTCATGACGCCGGCGCCTTCTCGGGCCAGCTCACCGGCGTGACGATCGAGTCGGACCTGGCGCGCGCGCTGGCGAACGCCGACTGCCTGATCGATTTCACGCGCCCTGAAGGCACGCTCGAGCACCTGGCCTGGTGCGCCGCGAACGGGATAAACATCGTGATCGGCACCACCGGTTTCGACGACGCGGGCAAGGCGGCGATCGCCGCCGCCGCCGAAAAAATCGCGGTGGTCTTCGCGCCGAACATGAGTGTGGGCGTGAACGTCACCCTGAAACTGCTGGAACTGGCCGCCAAGAGTTTTGCCGAAGGCTACGACATCGAGATCATCGAGGCGCACCATCGCCACAAGGTCGACGCGCCGTCCGGCACCGCCCTCAAGATGGGCGAAGTGATCGCCGACGCCCTCGGGCGCGACCTGAAGGAATGCGCGGTCTACGGACGCGAAGGCGTCACCGGCGAACGCGATCCGTCGACGATCGGCTTTGCCACCGTGCGCGGCGGCGACATCGTCGGCGACCACACGGTGCTGTTCGCCGGCACCGGCGAACGCATCGAGATCACCCATAAATCGAGCAGCCGGGTTACGTACGCGCACGGCGCGCTGCGCGGCGCGCGCTTCATCGCCGCCAAGGCGAACGGCCTGTACGACATGCAGGACGTCCTGTCCTTAAAGGGGTAACCGAATGGCAGTGGCAGAACTGAACGGCACGGCGATCGTCAACGAAGCGACTTTTCTCGCCGAGAGCCGCCGCGCTTTCGGCTTTCACACGGTCTCGGGCGACACCATCGACACCTGGGTCGATTGCCTGAGCTACCTGCGCGACGAAGAAAACATGACCAAGTTCCGGCTCCAGCCGAACGAAGTCCTGGAAATCGTCATCACCGACAGCGCCGCCTTGCGCTCGCGCCTGCCGGACCTGATCGACGAAATCGTGTTCTGCGTCGGCGGCATCAACGAACGCTACGAAGACTACGGCGAAAAGCCGGCGCTGGAACTGGTGCTGCGCTAAAAAACAGCTGGGGTCAGGTCCGACATTCGGACTTCCGCCTTGGCGCGAGCTCAGCCATTAATCACCACTTCGCCGACCTGGCCATGACCGCCGACGATCTTCTTTCCATCTCCCGAACAATGGCACGAGCACGATGCATTTCCCGCCCGCGTGCTGGCCGAGTACGACAAGATCCCGCACTACCTGGAGCGCGACTTCCTGCGCGAACTGGACGCCATGCGCCGTATCCGGTGCTCGCCGCCGCGTCATGAGGCGGCTCGGGAAGACATTGCTCGCGCTGCTGGCGACGCTGCTGGTCTACCTCGCCATTGTCGCCGGCTGGGCGGCGGCCTCGGTCGATACGCTGCTGGCCCGGCACCCGGCCACGCTGGAGGCACCCCTGTCGCCCTTTCAGCTTGCCATCCTGCTGAAAATCGAAGACCCCACCTTCCTGACGCACCATGGCCTGAGCCTGGCCGACGGCCAGGGTGTCGCCACGATCTCGTCGGCTGTGGCGCGCGAGCTGTTCCTGTACGATGCCCCGCTGACGGGCGTGAGCGGCGCTCTGCAGCGCTTCTACCGCGCCGCCTTCGAGTGCTGCAGGAAGGTCGACCTCGGCCGCGACACGATGGCGCTGGTGCTCGACGCCCACGCATCGAAGGAGCGCCAGTTGGCCCTCTACGCGGCGACCGTCTACATGGGCCGGCATGAAGGCCGGCAGGTGAGGGGGCTGACGGCCGCCGCCCAGGCCTACCTGGGCAAGCCCCTGGCGGCACTGAACGATGACGAGATGGCAGGCCTGGTCACCATGATCAAGGCCCCGAACGAATTTCATCCGCTACGCAATCCGGACGCCTACCAGCTGCGCTTGGCACGCGTACGCAGTGTATTGGCCGGACGCTGCCGGCCCGACGGCTGGCTCGATACCAGCTATGCGCACTGCGGCCGCTGAGCAGCTTGCCCCGGCGTGGCGCTGCTTCGCCGCACAAGGCTGGGGTCAGGTCTGACATTCGGACACGGCCTCTGCCTTAGAGGCCGAACTGCGGCTCTCGAAAGCGGCAAGTGCCCGGCTGACTGTCTTGGCCGATACGCCGAAGGCACCCGCGATCTGCGCCATGGTGAACGCGGTCGACAGATAAGCGCGTGCCATCGCTTCGTCGCGGTCCGGATACCTGGCTTGATATTCGGTGAGGGAAAGCGCCACTGCCCGCCGTTCTGACCTGACGGTCTCTCCCAGCTCCTCCGAACGCTGCAAGTGCTGGTGTGCGGACACGAAAGCGTCGTCTCCCAACAAGATTTGGTGGCGAGTGGCGCTGAGCGGATTCATTTGGCCAATACCAGCGAGGACATACGCCCGATAAGCGGAAACGGCCTCCGTATGCGTATTCCCGAACCGGCCCAGTAGCCATTTGCGCTCGAGCCAAGTGGGTGGATGGTCCTGGCTGATGAAATGATGGCTGCTCCAGCGCCAATCGTCCAGGGACGACACCATGTTCGCGCGCAGCGGATTCAAGACGATGTAGCGCGACAGTTCTAAAAGGTAACTTTCTTTCTGCACCAAAATGGCTTTGTAGCGCCCTTGAAACAGGTGCCCCACGAGGTCATGGCGCCAATTGAAACGCTGGGTATATAAACCATTCAGTTGGCGCATGCCCTGCGATAGATTCGCCTCCACCGTTTCGATCAGCAAATGGTAGTGATTGGTCATCTGGCAAAAGCTGTGGACGACGAAGTGGTGGCGTTCGCACACCCGTCCCAGCATGTCCAGCCAGGCGCGGCGATCGCCATCGTCCCGGTAGATCGGGTTACGCCGGTTGCCACGCGAAGTGACATGGTAGAGGGCGCCGGGAAATTCGAGTCGGAGTGGTCGTGTCATACCCGTAACGGTAGCGGCTGATTGCCTCGTAGCGCTGAGATTGCGCAGTTGTGTACCGGGCCAGGCCTGAATTTGTGGTTGAGCTCGTGTCCGAATGTCAGACCTGACCCCAGCTCTTTCCAGATGAACCAGTATAATGTTCTGCTCCACCCTCCCACATTCCGTCCGCAGAACATCATGCAAGATAAATATAGTCCAGCCGAAGTAGAACAGGCCGCACAGGCGTACTGGAAGTCGATCGATGCCTATAAGGCTGTCGAGCACGACCCACGTTTCCCGAAGGGTAAGTACTACGCCTGCTCGATGCTGCCTTACCCATCCGGCAAGCTGCACATGGGCCATGTGCGCAACTATACGATCAACGACGTGATGTACCGCTACCTGCGGATGAACGGCTACAACGTGCTCATGCCGATGGGCTGGGACGCCTTCGGCATGCCGGCCGAGAACGCGGCGATGGCGAACAACGTGCCGCCGGCCGAGTGGACCTATTCGAACATCGCCCACATGCGCGGGCAGATGGAGTCGATGGGGCTTGCCATCGACTGGTCGCGCGAGATGACCGCCTGCAAACCCGAGTACTACAAGTGGAACCAGTGGATGTTCCTGAAAATGCTGGAGAAGGGGATCATCTACCAGAAGACCGGCACCGTGAACTGGGACCCGGTCGACCAGACGGTCCTCGCCAACGAGCAGGTCGTCGACGGCAAGGGCTGGCGTTCGGGCGCGCAAATCGAAAAGCGCGAAATCCCGATGTACTACGTGCGCATCACCGATTATGCCGACGAGCTGCTCGACTACGTCGACAACAAGCTGCCGGGCTGGCCGGAGCGCGTGCGCACCATGCAGACCAACTGGATCGGCAAGTCTGTCGGCGTGCGCTTCGCCTTCCCGCACGTGATCATGGACGACGCCGGTGAGCTGATCAACGACGGCAAGCTGTACGTCTTCACCACCCGCGCCGACACCATCATGGGCGTGACCTTCTGCGCCGTGGCCGCCGAACACCCGCTGGCCCAGCACGCGGCACGGAACAATCCGGAACTGCAGGCTTTCATCGCCGAATGCAAACTCGGCTCCGTCATCGAAGCCGACATGGCGACGATGGAAAAGAAGGGCATGCCGACCGGCCTGTTCGTCACCCATCCGGTCTCGGGCGAGCAGGTCCCGGTCTGGGTCGGCAACTACGTCCTGATCACCTATGGCGACGGCGCCGTGATGGGCGTGCCGGGCCACGACGAGCGCGATTTCGAGTTCGCCAAAAAATACGATTTACCCATCAAGCAGGTCGTCGAGGTCGAAGGCCAGGAATACTCGCTGGATGGCTGGCAGGAGTGGTACGGCGACAAGGAGCACGGCCGCACCATCAACTCGGGCAAGTACGACGGCCTCGATTACACCTCGGCCGTCAACGCCGTGTCGGGCGACCTCGCCGCCCAGCAGCTGGGCGACAAGAAGGTCACCTTCCGCCTGCGCGACTGGGGCATCTCGCGCCAGCGCTACTGGGGCACGCCGATCCCGATGATCCACTGCGCCGCGTGCGGCGTGGTGCCGGTTCCCGAGAAGGATCTCCCGGTCGTGCTGCCCGAGCACCTGGTCCCGGACGGCACCGGCAACCCGCTGAACAAGGACGAAGCCTTCCTCACCTGCGACTGCCCGCAGTGCGGCAAGCCGGCACGCCGCGAGACCGACACGATGGACACCTTCATCGACTCGTCCTGGTACTACATGCGCTATACCTCGCCAGGTTCGAACGACGCCATGGTCGACGCGCGCAACGATTACTGGATGCCGATGGACCAGTACATCGGCGGCATCGAACACGCCGTCATGCACCTGCTGTACGCGCGCTTCTGGACCAAGGTCATGCGCGACTTCGGCCTGGTGAAATTCGACGAGCCCTTCGTCAACCTGCTTACGCAAGGCATGGTCCTGAACGAGACCTATTATCGCGACGACGCATCCGGCAAAAAAACCTGGTTCAATCCGGCCGACGTCGAACTCGTGTTCGACGACAAGGGCCGTCCGCAAAGCGCGACCCTGAAAAGCGACGGCCAGCCGGTCGCCATCGGCGGCACCGAGAAGATGTCGAAGTCGAAGAACAACGGCATCGACCCGGCCGCGCAGATCGAGCAGTACGGCGCCGACACCGCGCGCCTGTTCACGATGTTCGCTTCGCCGCCGGAGCAGACGCTGGAATGGTCGGACAGCGGCGTCGAAGGCGCGAGCCGCTTCCTGCGCCGCGTCTGGGCCTATGGCTACGCCCAGCGCGAACGCATCGCGGCGGCCCTGGCGGGCCAGCAGCAAGGCACGATGGAGGAAGCGCACAAAACCCTGCGCCGCGAAGTGCACAAGATCCTGCAGCAGGCCGATTACGACCTGAAGCGCATCCAGTACAACACGGTCGTCTCGGCCTGCATGAAGATGCTCAACACGCTCGAGCAAGCCAAGCTGGCCGAGGGCGTGGCGGGCAACGCGGTGATCGCCGAAGGCCTGTCGATCTTCCTGCGCATGCTCAATCCGGTGGCGCCGCACATCACCCACGCGCTGTGGCAGGAACTGGGCTTCGCCAAGGTCTACGGCGACATCCTGGACGTGCAGTGGCCGGAAGTCGACCCGCAAGCGCTGGAGCAGGCCGAGATCGAGATGATGATCCAGGTGAACGGCAAGCTGCGCGGCTCGGTGAAAGTGGCCAAGGATGCCGACAAGGCCTCGATCGAGGCGGCGGCACTGGCGTCGGAAGCGGTCCAGAAGTTCATCGAAGGCACGCCGAAGAAGGTCATCGTCGTGCCGGGCAAACTCGTCAACATCGTGGTGTAAGGCATGCGCGCTCACTTCCCCCTCTTTGCGCGCGCCTGTGCGGCGCTGCTCCTGGCGGCCACGCTGACGGCGTGCGGCTTCCACCTGCGCGGTTCCGACGGTGCCTACAACATGCCGTTCACCAGTATCTACCTGGCGTTCGCGGACACCTCGCCGCTCGGCAATGAGCTCAAGCGCAACCTGCGCGCTGGCGACCGCGTCGTCATCGCCAGCAAGCCGCAGGATGCGCAGGCGCGTTTCGAAGTGCTCTCGGAAGCGCGCAACAAGGCGATCCTGTCGCTGAACAATCTGGGCCGCGTGCGCGAGTACCTGCTCAGCTACACGCTGGTGTTCCAGGTGCGCGACGCCGCCGGCAACCTGCTGCTGGGACCGACCGAGATCACGCTGCGCCGCAACCTCGCCTTCAGCGAGGAAGCCCTGCTGGCCAAGGAAGGCGAAGAAGCGCTGCTGTACCGCGACATGCAGTCCGACCTGGTGCAGCAGATCATGCGCCGCCTGGCGGCCTTGAAACCGCAGTGAGTCGCTCATGCAGTTGAGGCCCGAGGCGCTCGAACCGCACCTGGCAAAGGGCTTGGCGCCGCTGTATGTGATCACCAGCGACGAGCACCTGCTGGCGCTCGAAGCGGCCGATAAAATCCGGCGCGCCGCGCGCGCGGCCGGGCACACCGAACGCGACGTGCTCAGCGTCGAGCGCAGCTTCAAGTGGGGCGAATTGCTGGCCGCGAACCAGGCGCTGTCCCTGTTCGGCGATAAAAAGCTGATCGAGCTGCGCATCCCGAGCGGCAAACCCGGCAAGGACGGCAGCGCCGCGCTGCAGGCCTATGCCAAGGACCTCAGCCCCGACAACCTGACCCTGATCACGCTCCCCAAGCTGGACTGGCAAACGGCCAAGGCTTCCTGGGTCGCCGCGCTGCAGCAGGCGGCGGTGTATATCGAGATCCCGAACATCGAACGTGCCCAGCTGCCGGCCTGGATCGGCCAGCGCCTGGCCGCGCAAGGGCAAAGCGCCGAGCGCGGCGCGCTCGATTTCATCGCCGACCGGGTCGAGGGCAATCTGCTGGCCGCGCACCAGGAAATCCAGAAGCTGGGCCTCTTGCACGAGCCGGGCAAACTGAGTGTCGAGCAGGTCCAGGACGCCGTGCTGAACGTGGCGCGCTACGACGTCTTCAAATTGTCGGAAGCGATGCTGATGGGCGACCCGGCGCGGCTGGCGCGCATGCTCGAGGGGCTGAAGGGGGAAGGGGAGGCGCTGCCGCTGGTGTTATGGGCCGTCTCCGAAGAAATCCGCACGCTGTTAAAATTGAAATCCGGGATGGCGCAAGGGCGCCCGCTGGGGGCGCTGCTGAAGGAATACCGGATCTGGGGTCCGCGCGAACGGATGATGGATCCCGCCTTGCGCCGCATTTCCCTGCCGACGCTCGAAGGCGCGCTGCAGGAGGCGGCCCAGGTCGACAAGATGGTCAAGGGCCTGCGCGCCAAGGCCTTCGCGGGGGATGCGTGGGATGCGATGTTGCAGCTGGCGTTGAAGGTGGCGCGGTAAATCAACCGTTGGCCGTGACGTCGGCATGGCGCATGCAGCAACCCGTTCAAGGCACGCGCGCATATCGAAACGCACACGGAATCAAACACATGGACATCACCGACTACATGCACACGCTGGGCCGCAAGGCCCGCGCCGCGTCGCGGGCAATGGCGCGCGCCGATGGCGCCACGCGCAACCGCGCGCTGCTCCTGATTGCCGAGGCCATCGAACGCGAAGCCGCGGCGCTCTCGGCGGCGAACGCGCTCGACCTCGAGGCTGCGCGCGCGGCCGGCCTGAGCGCCGCGCTGCTCGAGCGGCTCGCCTTGTCGCCGGCCGCGATCGCGACCATGGTCGAAGGCCTGCGCCAGATCGCCAGCCTGCCGGACCCGATCGGCGAGATCTCGAACATGAAATCGCGCCCGAGCGGGATCCAGGTCGGCCAGATGCGCGTGCCGCTGGGCGTGATCGGCATCATTTATGAAGCACGGCCGAACGTGACGGTCGACGCCGCGGGCCTGTGCATCAAGAGCGGCAACGCGGCGATCCTGCGCGGCGGCTCGGAAGCGATCCACTGCAACCGCGCGCTGGCCAAACTGGTCGCCGAAGGTGTCGCCAAGGCTGGCCTGCCGCAGGACGCCGTGCAAGTGGTCGACACCGTCGACCGCGCCGCCGTCGGCGTCCTGATCACGATGCCGCAGTATGTCGACGTCATCGTCCCGCGCGGCGGCAAGGGCTTGATCGCGCGCCTGATCGAGGAAGCCACGGTCCCGATGATCAAGCACCTGGACGGCATCTGCCACGTCTACATCGACGACAAGGCCGATATCGCGAAGGCGCTGCCGATCGCCTTCAACGCCAAATGCCACCGCTACGGCACCTGCAACACGATGGAAACGCTGCTGGTCGCGCGCTCGGTCGCGTCCACCGTGCTGCCGCAACTGGCTGCGCTCTACAAGACGAAAGAGGTCGAGCTGCGCGCCGATGCCGAGGCAGGCGCGATCCTGGCCGGCTACCCGCACCTGGTGGCGGCCACCGAAGAGGACTGGAGCACCGAATACCTGGCGCCGATCCTGGCGGTGAAGGTGGTGGCGGACATGGACGAAGCGATGGACCACATCGACCGCTACTCGTCGAAACACACGGAAGCGATCGTGACCGAGGACTACAGCGCGGCGCTGCGCTTCCTGCGCGAAGTCGATTCCGCCTCCGTGATGGTGAACGCCTCGACCCGCTTTGCCGACGGCTTCGAGTATGGCCTGGGCGCCGAGATCGGCATCTCGAACGACAAGCTGCACGCGCGCGGGCCGGTCGGCCTGGAAGGATTGACGTCATTGAAGTATGTCGTGTTCGGTCACGGCGAAGTTCGCACCTGACAACGCCCTCATGGCGGCGTTGTCAGGCGCTCAAAATTAATGAACAAGGAACCCATGTACCTCTGGATCAAAGCCTTCCACATCGTCTTCATCGCCTCCTGGTTCGCCGGCCTGTTCTACCTGCCGCGCATTTATGTGAACCTGGCCCAGGAAACCGACGCGGCGGCGACCAGCCGCCTGCTCGGGATGGCACGTCGCCTGTACCGTTTTACGTCGATCCTGGCGCTGCCGGCGCTGCTGCTGGGCCTCTGGTTATGGCTGGGTTTCGACATCAAGGGCGGCTGGCTGCACGCGAAACTGGCGCTGGTGCTGCTGGCGATCGGCTACCATCATGCCTGCGGTTCGATCCTGAAGAAATTCGAGGCCGGTGTGAACAAACGCAGCCACACCTGGTTCCGCTGGTTTAACGAAGTGCCGGTCGTGCTGCTGATGCTGATCGTGATCCTGGTGGTCGTCAAGCCGTTCTAAGACAGCGCAAGAATTGAATTCCCGGCCGGATGCGCAGGCGCTTCCGGCCCCACTATTTTTCACTCACGGACAAAGGGTACCCCCATGACCTCCTATTTTTGCCCCTGCCCACGCGGCATGGAAGCGGCACTTGCCGAAGAACTCATCGAGATCGCTACTGAGCACAGCCCGACGCTGAAGGTCCACAACCAGGTTCCCGGCGGCGTGCATTGCTCGGGCAGCCTGATCGACGCCTACCGCGTCAACCTGCACTCGCGCATCGCCTCGCGGGTGCTGATGCGCATGGGCCAGCGCAGCTACAACAACGAAAACGACATCTACGACCTCGTGCTCGAGCAGCCGTGGGAAGACTGGTTCGGCGTCGACCACACGATCCGCGTCGACGTGACGGCCGTGAAGTCGCCCCTGAAAAGCCTCGAATTCACGACCCTGAAAATCAAGGACGCGATCTGCGACCGCTTCCGCGACCAGTTCGACAAGCGTCCCTCGGTCGATACGCGCGAGCCGGACATGCGCATCGTCGGTTTCCTCGACGCGCGCAACTTCATCATCTACCTCGACACCTCGGGCGAGGCGCTGTTCAAGCGCGGCTGGCGCGAAGAGACGGGCGACGCGCCGCTGCGCGAGAACCTGGCCGCCGGCATGCTGCGCGTGGCGGGCTGGAAGCCGGGCACGCCGCTGTTCGACCCGATGTGCGGTTCGGGTACGATCCTGATCGAGGCGGCGCAAATGGTGCAGGGCATCCCGGCCGGCGCACGGCGCCGCTTCGCCTTCGAAAAATTTGCCGACTTCGAGCGCGAAGCCTGGCAAGAGATGAAGGCCGCGATCAAGGCCAATCCGCTGCCGACCGAGCCCACCATTTTCGGCTCCGACATCTCCGGCGACATGGTCGAGATGACCCGGCATAACCTGAAAATCGCCGGCATCCAGTTCGACGTGCCCTTGAAGCAGATCGAGGCCCAGCACGTCTCGCCGCCGACCGAACAGCCGGGCATCGTGCTGACCAACCCGCCGTATGGCGAGCGGATCGGCGTGCGCGGCGATTCGACGATGGCGCCGGACGACATGGCCGTGTCCTTCTATTCGGCGCTCGGCACCACGCTCAAGCAGCGCTTCGCCGGCTGGACCGTGTTCCTGTTCACGGCCGACCTGTCGCTGCCCAAACTGCTGCGTTTGAAGGAAGCGCGCAAGACGCCGTTCTTCAACGGCGCGCTGGAATGCCGTTTGTTCCGCTTCGACATGGTAGCCGGCTACAACCGCCGCGAAGAAGCCAAGCCGAAGCTGCCAGCCCAGGAATAAACGATGCTGCCACCGACCGAACCCGATCAGCTGCCGAAAGATCCCATCGTACCGGTGCCGCTGCCGGCGCCGCACAAGATCGTCATGCTGTCGGCCGGTGGCCTGGCAACCCTGCTGGCCGGGCTGTCGATGCTCGGACCGTTCTCGATCGACGCCTATCTGCCGGCCTTCCCGCAGATCATGGCGAACCTGCATGCGTCCCCGATCGAAGTGCAGCAGACCCTCACCGCCTACATGCTGGCCTTCGCCGGCATGGTGCTGTGGCATGGGGCGCTGTCGGATGCCTTCGGGCGGCGCAACGTGATCCTGATGGCCCTGGTCGTGTTCGCGATCGGCACCTTCGGCTGCGCGGCCGCGTCCACGGTCCACTACCTGTGGGTGTTTCGCATCATGCAGGGGGTCTCGGCGGGGGCGGGCGTCGTCGTCGGGCGCGCCATCATCCGCGACCTGTATTCGGGCGCGCCGGCCGCGCGCCTGCTGTCGATGGTGACGATGATCTTCTCGATCGCGCCGGCCCTGGCGCCGGTGCTGGGCGGCTGGATCGTCACCTGGTTCGACTGGCGCGCGATCTTCCTGGCGCTCTGCGCCTATACGGTGCTGCTCGGCTGGGTGTGCTGGAAGCACCTGCCGGAAACCGTGCCGCTGGCGCAGCGCCAGCCCTTCAATCCGCGCTTCCTGGCGCAGAGCTATGGGGCGATCTTCAGTTCCTTCCTGTTCCACATGAAGGCGGGCGTGACGGCGCTGAACTTCGCCGGCCTGTTCCTCTACATTACCGCCTCGCCGGTGCTGCTGCCGGTGCACCTGGGTCTCGGCCCGTCCGACTTCGCCTGGCTGTTCGTGCCCACCGTGGGCGGGATCTTCCTCGGCTCGATGGCGGCCAACCGCCTGGCCGGCAAATACAGTTTCGCGCGCCAGATCGGGGTCGGCTTCGCCTTCATGCTCAGCGCCGTCACCTTCAATGTCGGCTACCACCTGTTCCTGCCGCCGGCGCTGCCCTGGACCGTGCTGCCGATGTTCTTCTTCACCTTCGGCAGCGCCCTGATTTCGCCGGGCGCGACGCTGCTCGCACTCGACCTGTTCCCGCATATCCGCGGCACCGTCGCCTCTTGCCAGTCCTTCATCGTCACCCTGTGCGGCGCGATCGTGGCCGGCGTGATCGCCCCGGCGCTGTCGCATTCGGTGCTGGCACTGGCGCTGGGACAGGCCGGCTTCACGGTGCTGGCGCTGGGCTTCTGGCTCACTTCCCGGCACTACCGGCGCGTCCTGGCGCGCAGGGCCGGATAAAGAGCATGGGCATTCTCTATTTGCTTTGCACGAAAGCAGGCAAAATCCGAACTAGTTGACATCCAGGCAAGAAAACGTCCCTCCAATACATCATTCATCTAGTAAAAGTACACACTTTTTACAGAAAGTATTGTTCCCGATCAGAAATGTATATATGCTAAGACGGCTTTTTGATCTGGATCAGCACCAAGTATTGCCTTCTTATCCAGGGATGGCATGAATGTCTGTCGTGGTAGCCCTAACCGGGCATGCCACCCCAAAAACTCCGTACTGTGGCGTCGCTTGAGACAATGCAACAACCAGATCAGGATATCCGCAATCGCCTGCTGATTGCCCGGCTGCCGGCGATGCCGCAGATACTCGTCAAGCTGCTCGAGCATCTGCAGGCCGACGACCTGGGCATGCCGGAGCTGGCCGCACTGATCGCGAACGACGCGGGCATGACCGGCAAGCTGCTGGCCGTCGCCAGCAGCTCGGCCTACCACCGCAACCACCGCGGCGTGAACCTCGAGCAGTCGCTGGTGGCCCTGGGCACCGACATGATCAAGACGCTGGTGATCAGCGATTCGGTATTCCAGACCTTTAATAGTTTCCCGCACTCGGGCAGCACCGACCTGCGCGCTTTCTGGAAGCGCTCGCTCGGCGCGGCCGTGCTCGCGCGCGACATCGCGCGCCGCATCGACTACCCGCAGCTGGAAGAAGCCTACCTGGCCGGCCTGCTGCACAATGTCGGCCGCCTGGCTTTACTTGCCACGGCGCCCAAGGAATACGCGTTCAACTTCACCGCCCTGGACGATGAAGACCTGTGCGCCGTCGAGCAGCGCACGCTGCAGATCACCCACGCCGAAGCGGGCGCCTGGCTGATGGAACGCTGGCAGCTCGATTCCTTCCTGGCCGACGCCGTGCTGTACCACCACGAGTCGAGCGAGCGCCTCGAATCGGCCCATCCCCTGATCCGCATCGTGCGCCTGGCGCACCTGATGTCGCACCACGCCGACGACAGCGCGGCCCTGGCCGACGGCGCCGCCCTGTGCGGCCTGGACCCCGCCGAATTGCCGGCCATGCTGACCGGCGCCGCGCGCCAGGTCGAGCGCTCCGCGGTCCACCTCGGCATCGATCTCTCCGGCGCCGACGACATCCCGGCGCCGCCGGCGTATGCCGCGCCGGTGGTCGACCCGGTCCAGCAGCGTCTGTCCGAAGAAGTGCGCAACCTGGTGCTGGTGTCGGAAGTGGGGCAGACCTTCGCGCGCCAGCAGGGCGAAACCGACCTGCTCGAATCGATGACGCGTTCGGCGCGCATCCTGTTCGACTTCGATCACACCGTCATCCTGCTGGAAAACCCGACCGGCCAGATGCTGATCGGCGCGCCCAACGGCGTGACCCAGCGCATCGCCGAATTCGCGATCCCGTTGAACAAGGGCGGCCTGGTCGCCGGCGCCGCCCTGCAGCGCCGCACCGCGTATATCGGGCGCGAAGGCCAGCCCCTCAGCCTGGCCGAGGAACAGCTGTTTCGCATGCTCGGCACCGAGAGCCTGGTCTGCCTGCCGCTGGTGGCCGGCAACCGCTGCCTGGGCGTGATGGTGGGCGGCGTGGCCGCCTGGCAGGTGGCGCTCTGCCAGAAGCGCGAGCGCTTCATGCAGTCCTTCGGCGCCCAGGCCGCGAGCGCGCTGGAGACGGCGCTGCTCGAGCGCGGCAACGCGCGGCGCCAGCTCGCCAGCGTGGCCGAGGATTACCGCGAAGCCTCGCGCCGCGTGGTGCACGAAGTGAACAACCCGCTGTCGATCATCAAGAACTACCTGAGTGTCCTCGACAGCAAGCTGGCGCGCCAGGAACCGGTCGCCACCGAGATGTCGGTCCTGAACGAAGAGATCGACCGCGTCGGCCAGCTGATCGGCAGCCTGGCCGAACTCAAGCCCCAGGACAGCGGCCCGCGTCCGCTCGACGTGGCCAAGGTCGTCGACGAGGTCGTGCGCCTGTTCCGCGCCGGCCAGTTCGTTCCCGGCAGCGTCCAGATCGCGACCGCCATGGGCGAGGACGCGCGCCTGGTCGAGGGCGACCCCGACCTGCTCAAGCAGATCCTGGTCAACCTGGTCAAGAACGCGGTCGAAGCGCTGGCCGGCAGCGGCGGCGGGCGCATCGAGATCGTCAACCGCGGCATCGTCCACCGCGAGCGCACCTTGTATGTCGAACTGGCCGTGACCGACACCGGGCCGGGCCTGGCGCCGGACGTGATGGCGAACCTGTTCTCGGCCGTGCGCAGCACCAAGGATGGCGCGCATCGCGGCCTGGGCCTGTCGATCGTGCACGGCCTGGTCAAGAAACTGAATGGCCAGATCGCCTGCCGCAGCGGCAGGGGCGGCACCGCATTTGAAATCCTGCTGCCGGCATGGTCCGGCGCAAGCGCAATGCCAGCCTTGCCGGCGCGCGCTCTAGGTTCTGTTTAAGGTCATGATGAACGCGTATCGTACCGGTGGGGATCCGGCCTTCTCCGCCATGCATGGAGACACCACGGACCAACCCCGCCTGCTGCTCGTCGACGACGAGCCGCGCCTGCTCGCGTCGCTCTACGAACTGCTGCGCGACCGCGGCTTCGATCTGACCACGGCCAGTTCCGGCAGCGAAGCGATCGCGCACCTGTCGCGCAGCCGTTTCGACCTGGTCCTGCTCGACTTGCGCCTGCCCGACATCGGCGGCCACGAGATCATGGACTTCATGAACGAACGCGGCATCGATGCCAACGTGATCGTGATGAGCGGCGAAGTGGGGATCGACGCGGCCATCGGCGCCCTGAAACGCGGCGCCTACGACTACCTGCGCAAGCCCTACGGCCGCGAAGAGCTGATGAAAACGGTCGGCAACGCGCTCGAACAGCGCCGCCTGGCCAGCGCCAACAGCGTCATGGCGCAGCAGCTGGAAAACTCCGAGAAGATGTACCGCTACCTGGTCGACAGCTCGCCGGACATCATCTATACGCTGAACCACGAAGGCCGCTTCACGTTCGTGAACGACCGCGCCTACCAGTTGCTGGGGTTCTCGCGCGATGAGCTGATCGGCAAGCACTATTCGATCCTGGTGCACGACGAAGACCTGGAGCGCGCACGCTATGTGTTCAACGAGCGCCGCGTCGACGAACGGGCGTCGCGCAATGTCGAACTGCGCCTGAAGTGCCGCGGCGCCAAGAGCACCAGCGGCGACCGCACCTTCAACAACACCTTGATGACGATCTCGCTGAACTCGATCGGCATGCACGTGCCCGACAGCGAAGTGCAAAAACTCGAATTCTTCGGCACCTACGGTGTCGCGCGCGACATCACCGACAGGAAGCGCGCCGAGGAAGTGATCTCCTACCAGGCCTACCACGACATCCTGACCGACTTGCCGAACCGGATCCTGTTCAAGGACCGCCTCGGCCTGGCCGTGATCCAGGCCAAGCGCAAGCTGACCGAACTGGCCGTGATGTTCATCGACCTGGACCGCTTCAAGCTGGTCAACGACACGCTCGGCCACGTGAAGGGCGACGAGCTGCTGCAGCAGGTGGCGGTGCGTTTGAAGGATTGCCTGCGCAAGGGCGACACGCTGGCGCGCCAGGGCGGCGACGAATTCACGATCGTGCTGCCGGAATTGCGCGACCGCGACGACGCACGCGTGATCGCCGACAAATTCCTCGAGAGCCTGCACCGCCCGTTCGACCTCGATGGCCACGAAGTGCACATCTCGGCCTCGATCGGCATCGCCATCTATCCGGGCGACGGCGAATCGATCGACGAGCTGCTGCGCCATGCCGACATCGCGATGTACCAGGTCAAGGCACTGGGCAAGAACGGCCACAGTTTTTATCACGACTCGATGCTCGACGTGTCGCACCAGAAGATCGCGCTCGAGCAGGCGCTGCGCCGCGCGCTTGAGCACAACGAGCTGGAGATGTACTACCAGCCGCAGATCGACTCGACCAGCGGACGCATCGTCGGCGCCGAGGCGCTGATGCGCTGGAATCACCCGACGCGCGGCCTGCTGTCGGCCGGAGAGTTCTTGCCGTTCGCCGAAGAGAACGGCCTGATGCTGCCGATCTCGGACTGGATGATCGGCGCGCTGTGCCGCGACATGCTGCAATGGAACGTGGCCAGCGGCCAGGCGATTCGCCTGTCGCTGAACCTGTCGCCGCAATACCTGGACCGCGGCGACTTCTTCGAGAAGATGCGCGGCGCCCTGGTGCGCTACGGGATTTCGCCGAGCCAGATCGAAGTCGAGATCACCGAGAACATCTGCATCCGCAATCCGCAGTACGCGATCGAACAGCTCAATAAACTCTGCCAGCTCGGCGTGTCGGTGGCGATCGACGATTTCGGCACCGGCTACTCGTCGCTCTCCTACCTGCACCGCTTCCCGATCCACACGATGAAGATCGACCAGTCCTTCGTCAAGGAGATCTACGACGGCGAGGGTCACTATCCGGTGATCCTGGCGATCATCTCGATCGCGCGCGGCCTGAACCTGCACCTGGTGGCCGAAGGCGTCGAGACCGAGATCCAGGCCAACTACCTGCGTGCCAACGGCTGCGAGACGATGCAGGGCTATCTGTTCCACCGCCCGATTTCGCTGTCGAACTTTATCGGCGTGCTGCGCACCCAGGCGCCGCTGCCGGGCAGCGCGCCGGGCGCCGGCCACCCGATCGTGTTCCCCACACCGCGCGCGCTGCGCGCCTGACCCGTCCGATGGAGCGCGCGACCGTGCCCGATGCCGGCGCTGGTGCCGATGAGCGCCACGGCGCCGCCCGTCACACCGCTGAATTCCTGCGCGTGAAAGCGCTCGCCGAGCGCGGCGTCGCCAGCGCGCAGCACCAGCTCGGCTTCATGTACGTGAACGGCCAGTCGGTGCCGCGCAACGAGGAACTGGCCGTGGGCTGGTACCGCAAGGCCGCCGCCGCCGGCTTCGAGCAGGCCCAATACAACCTCGGCGTGATGTACCAGAAGGGCCAGGGCGTGGCCCAGGACCACGCGCAGGCGCTGTACTGGTACCGCTGCGCGGCCAGCCAGGGCTATGCGCCGGCCCAGTACAACCTCGGCTGGCTGTATGCCAAGGGGCAGGGCGCCACGGCCGACGTGGGCGAGGCCCTGCACTGGTTCAGCCAGGCGGCCAACCAGGGCGACGCCGGCGCCCAGCACAACCTGGGCATGATGTTCGACGGCGGCAAGGGCGTGGCCCAGGACACCGATGCGGCCTTGAGTTGGTACCGCCGCGCCGCCGAGCAGGGGTATGCGCGCTCCCAGTTCGCGCTGGCGCTGCGCTACGACGGCGGCCAGGGCGTCGCGCGCGACCCGGTGCTGGCGCTGGACTGGCTGCGCCGCGCGGCGGAGCAGGGCCATGCGCCGGCCCAGTTCAACCTCGCGCTGCGCTTCGACAAGGGCCAGGACCTGGCGCAGGACAGCCGCCAGGCCGTGCACTGGTACGAACGCGCCGCCCAGCAGGGGCACGCCAGTTCCCAGTTCAACCTCGCCCTGATCCACGACAGCGGCCATGGCGTGCCGCGCGACGAAGGCGTCGCCCTGGCATGGTACCGGCGCGCCGCCGACCAGGGCCACGCCGCCGCCCAGGACAACCTCGGCCTGCGCTACGAGCACGGCCAGGGCGTGGAGCGCGATCCGGCCAGCGCCGCGCACTGGTACCGCCAGGCGGCGGCGCAGGGCTTGCCGGCCGCCCAATACCACCTCGGCCAGCTGTTCGACAACGGCAACGGCGTCGACCACGATCCGGCCCAGGCGGCGCACTGGTATCTGCAGGCGGCCGAACAAGGCCACCTGCGTGCCCAGTTCGATCTCGGCCTGCGCTATGAAGGCGGCGTCGGCGTGGCCCAGGATCCGGCGCGTGCCCTCGACTGGTACCGGCGCGCGGCCGACCAGGACTACGCGCCGGCCCAGCACATGGTGGGCGTGCTGCTCGAACGGATGGAGGCGAGCGACCCGCGCGAGGCGGCGCACTGGTACCGCAAGGCCGCCGACCAGGGCCACGCGCTGGCCCAGTTCGCGCTGGCGCTGCGCTACGACAGCGCCCACGGCGTCCCGCGCGATTACGAGGCGGCCCACTTCTGGTACCTGTGCGCGGCGCGCCAGGGCCATGCGCGCGCCCAGTTCAACCTCGGCGTGATGTATGCGGCCGGGCAGGGCGCGCAGCGCGATCTGCTCGAAGCGCATGACTGGCTGGCGCGCGCCGCGGCCGGCGGTGTCGCGGGCGCGGGAGCGTATCTGAAGCGCGTCAGTACGCGCATGGATGCGCAGCAGCTGGAGATGGTGCAGGGGTATTCGCAGGAAGCGGCGTAGCGCTTGTTCTTGCGCTGTGCAACGCTCGCATGCATATCGAAAACCCGAAAAAATCCCCGCCGGACCTGGGTACCCCGCGTTTAAAATACCGCCCACAACAACCACACCGTCCCCACGGAGACCCATGAACAAACCGCTCCTCGCCGCGCTGGCGCTTGCCTTCGCAACGACCGCCGCGCTGCCGCTGCATGCCGCGCCGGCGACCACCGCCGCCGCCAAGTCAAGCTTCGACCGCAAGGCCTACACGATCGCCTACAAAAAATTCGTGCTGCCGAACGGCCTGACCCTGGTCGTGCATGAAGACCACAGCGTGCCGGTGGTCGGCGTGAACATGTGGTACCACGTCGGTTCGCGCAACGAGAAGCGCGGCAAGACCGGTTTCGCGCACCTGTTCGAGCACTTCTTCTTCAACGGCTCCGAGAACTACCCGCACGGCTTCCGGGAGGCGATGGACGACCTGGGCGCGAACAACCGCAACGGCACCACGAATACCGACCGCACCAACTTCTTCGAGGACGTGCCGGTGTCGGCGCTCGAGCGCACCCTGTTCCTGGAATCGGACCGCATGGGCTTCCTCGGCAACTACATCTCGAAAGAGATGCTGGAGCGCGAGCGCGGCGTGGTGCAGAACGAAAAGCGCCAGGGCGAGAACCAGCCGTATGGCCGCGTGCGCAACGAGATCGGCGCCAAGATGTACCCGTATTCGCACCCGTATTCGTGGTCGACCATCGGCAGCATGGACGATTTGCAGGCCGCCTCGCTGGAAGACATCCGCGAGTGGTACCGCACGTACTATGGCCCGAACAACGCGGTCATCTCGCTGGCCGGCGACATCACGCCGGAGAAGGCGCTGGAACTGGTGACCAGGTACTTCGGCGCGATTCCGCCGGGGCCGCCGCTGCCGCGCACCGACACCTGGATCCCGACCCTGGAGCGCAATCTGCGCGACGAGATGGAAGACCACGTGCCGCAGGTGCGCATCTACCGCAGCTGGCATGTGGCGAACTGGAAGGACGCCGACACCCCGCGCCTGGCGCTGCTGGCCGAGGTGCTGGCCGGTTCGAAGAGCGCGCGCCTGGATAAGCGCCTGGTCTACGACAAGGGCCTGGCCACGAGCGTCAACGCGTCCGTCGACGACGCCGAACTGGGCGGCACGTTGACGATTGTCGCCACCGTCAAGCCTGGCGCCGATCCGCTCGACGTCGAACGCGAGATCGACGCCATCGTCGCCGACATGCTGGCCAAGGGTCCGACGGCGGCCGAACTGGCGCGCGTCAAGACCCGCACCCTGTCCGACTTCTCGCGCAGCATCGAGCGCCTGGGCGGCTTCGGCGGCCGTTCCGACGTGCTGGCCGAGAGCATGACGTATGGCGGTTCGCCCGACGCTTACCTGACGCGCCTGGAGCAGCTGTCGACTGCGACGCCGCTTGAAGTCAAAGCCGCGGGCAACCGCTGGCTGCGCGCGCACCACTACACGATGACGGTGCGTCCGTTCGCCAAACTGGCGGCCGTGAAATCGACCATCGACCGCAAGGTGCTCCCAAGCCTGGGCGACACGCCCGACGTGAAATTCCCGGCAATGCAGCGCGCGCAGCTTAAAAACGGCCTGAAGGTGATCCTGCTCGAACGCCACACGGCGCCGATCGTGAACGCGACCCTGGCGGTGGACGCCGGCGCCGCTTCCGACAGCACGGCCAAGGCGGGCGCCGCTTCGCTCGCGCTCGACCTGCTCGACAAGGGCACCAAGTCGCGCGACGCCTTTGCCCTGTCGGACGCGCTGGAAAACCTGGGCGCGCGCCTGGCGACGGGTACCAGCGCCGACCAGTCGCTGGTGCGCCTGCAAGCCACGTCCGCCAACCTGGCGCCGTCGCTGGCCATCATGGCCGACGCCGCGCTGGCGCCGAGCTTCCCGCAAGAGCAGTTCGCGCTGCAGAAATCGCGCCGCCTGGCGCAAATCGGCCAGGAAAAGGCGCAGCCGAACAGCCTGGCCATGCGCCTGGTGCCTGGCCTGCTGTACGGCCAGGAACACGCCTACGGCAAACCGGCCAGCGGCTATGCCGGCAGCGTCGAAGGCATCACCCGCGACGACCTGGCCGCCTGGCACGCCAGCTGGTTCCGTCCGGGCAGCGCGACCCTGGTCGTGGCCGGCGACACCACGATGGAGAAACTGCTGCCGGCGCTGGAGGCCTCGTTCGGCCGCTGGGCCGCGGGCAGCGCCCCGGCCAAGCAGGCCGCCGCCGCCGGCGCCACCGCCGGCAAGCGGGTCTACCTGATCGACAAGCCGGACGCGCCGCAATCGACCATCGTCGCGGCCCACCTGTCGCTGCCTTACGGCCAGCCGGAAGACCTGGCGATCGAACCGGTGATGCAGAATTTCGGCGGCATCGCGACCTCGCGCCTGAACCGCAACCTGCGCCTCGACAAGCACTGGAGCTACGGCACCAACGCGCGCCTCTCGGACGTGCGCGGCCAGCGCAGCTTTATCGCGATGGCGCCGGTGCAGACCGATAAGACGGTCGAGGCGATGCGCGAAGTGGCGAAGGAAGTCAAGGGCGTGGCGGGCGAACGTCCGCTGGCCGGCGCCGAATACGAAAGCATCATGCGCAACATGACCGCGCGCCTGGCCGGCCGTTTCGAAACCCTGAACGCGCTGGAAGCGGCGGCGCTGGCGAGCGTCAACCTGAACCTGCCGGAGAACTACTGGAGCGGCTATTCGGCCAACCTGAAGGCCTTGACGCCACCGCAACTGGGCCAGGCCGCCGGCAAGTTCGTCCAGCCGGAAAACGTGGTCTGGGTGGTGATCGGCGACCTGCGCAAGGTGGAAGCCGGCATTCGCGCGCTGGGCTGGGGCGAGGTGGTCGTGCTCGACCAGGACGGCAAACCGCTGCGTTAAATGATGGGCGGGACGCGCGTGTTCCCTGAACCGCGTTTGTCCCGCTCACACGCGGAGCAAGGGTGCTGTCAATACATCGGAAGGGTATAAACTGTGCGCCCATACAGTTTCTCCATTCCGATGAAACTCTCCGACAAGCTCGAAATCCTGGCCGATGCCGCCAAATACGACGCCTCCTGCGCCAGCAGCGGTGCGCCCAAGCGCGCCTCCGACGGCAGCGACGGGGGTATCGGCGCGACCAGCGGCATGGGCATCTGCCACAGCTATACGCCCGATGGCCGCTGCGTCTCGCTGCTGAAAATCCTGCTCACCAATTTCTGCGTCTACGACTGCCAGTACTGCGTCAACCGCCGTAGCTCGAATGTCCCGCGCGCGCGTTTTTCGGTGGCGGAAGTGGTCAAGCTGACCCACGATTTTTACCTGCGCAACTACATCGACGGCCTGTTCCTCAGTTCCGGCATCATCCAGTCGAGCGACTACACGATGGAGCAGCTCGTGGCCGTGGCACGCACGCTGCGCGAAGTCCACCATTTCAAGGGCTACATCCACCTCAAGACGATTCCCGATGCCGACCCGGCCCTGATCGCCGAGGCCGGGCGCTATGCCGACCGTCTCTCCGTCAACATCGAACTGCCGACCCACGACAGCGTGACGCGCCTGGCGCCGGAAAAGAACGTCCACACGATCAAGCTGGCGATGGGGTCCATCCGGCGCAAGCTCGATGAGAAGGCCGAGGAGCCGAAAGCCCCGGCCTTCGCCCCGGCCGGCCAGAGCACGCAAATGATCGTCGGCGCCGACACCAGCGACGACCAGACCATCCTCAACACGGCCGAGACCCTGTACGGCAGCTATAAGCTCAAGCGCGTGTATTACTCGGCCTTCAGCCCGATTCCGCAGAGCCCCGACAGCGTGCCGCTGGCGCCGCCGCCGCTGCTGCGCGAACACCGCCTGTACCAGGCCGACTTCCTGCTGCGCAGCTACGGCTTCACGGTCGGCGAACTGATGCCGGACGCCGGCAACCTGGCGCTCGACATCGATCCCAAGCTGGCCTGGGCGCTGGCCAACCGCGACCATTTTCCGATGGACCTGAACCGCGCCGAGGCCGAGATGATCGCGCGCGTGCCGGGCATCGGCCTGCGCAACGCCAAGCGCATCGTCGACCTGCGCCGCCTGCGCCGCGTGTGCTGGGAAGACCTGTCGCGCCTGCGCTGCAGCATGAAGAAAATCGCGCCCTTCGTCGTCACCGCCGACTACAAGCCGGCCCAGGGCCTGGCCAGTTCCGACCTGCTGCGGCGCCATCTGGGCGCGCCGCAGGAGCAGATGAACCTGTGGCCTGAGCTGAAGGCGGCATGAGCGCCGCGGCCCGCGTCGCCGCCGGCCAGCCGCTGGTGGTTGCCAGCTTCCTCGAATGGCGCACCGCCGCGCGCGACCTGCTGATGCACGGCGTGGCGCCGGAACGGGTGACCTGGAACGAGCAGGGGGCACTCGACGCCGACCTGTTCTCGGGCGCGCCGGTATCGATCCCGGCGCCGGAGAATGTGCGCGCCGGGTGGTCCCCGGTGCGCGCCGTACCGCATATCCCGCGTGCGCTGATGGAGATGCTGGAGGCGGCCGCCTGCTGCCGCGTGCCCGACCGCTGGGCCTTCCTGTACCGGGTGATCTGGCGCTGGCAGAAGGGCGAGCACGACGTCCAGTCGCCGGCCGACGTCGACGGCGGCAAGCTGCATGCGATGGTGAAAGCGGTGCACCGCGAGGAGCACGACATGCATGCCTACATCCGTTTTCGCGAGCGTCCCGAAGCGCTGGGGGCGCCGCGTTTCGCCGCGTGGTTCGAGCCGCGCCATGACGTGCTGCCGCAGGTGGCCGAGCACTTCGTCAAGCGCATGGGCGGCGTCACCTGGATGATCGGCACGCCCGACGCCAGCGTCCTGTGGGACGGCGCCACGCTGCACCATACCGGGCCATTGATGACCAGCGCGGCCGATCTGGACGACGAAGGCGAGGCGCTCTGGCTGACCTATTACCGCAGCATCTTCAATCCCGCGCGCGTGAACGCCCAGCTGATGCAAAGCCATATTCCGTCGCGTTTCTGGAAGAACCTGCCGGAAGGCGCGATCGTCCCGTCCATGGTCAGCGACGCCGAACTGGGCGCGCGCAGTACCGGCCAGGCGCAAGCGGTCGGCAGCAAGAGCGGGTTCACGATTCCGATCGCGCCCGCCGACGCCCAGCCCGAGCGCCAGCAGCCCTCGAAACTCGACGAGTGCCGGCGCTGCGAACTGTGGCAGCACGCGACCCAGGCCGTTGGCGGAGCAGGGCCGCCGACGGCGCGCATCATGCTGGTGGGCGAGCAGCCGGGCGACCAGGAAGACCTGGCCGGCCAGGCCTTCATCGGGCCGGCCGGCCAGCTATTGGACCGCGTGTTCGCCGCCGCCGGCCTGGCGCGGCGCGAGATCTATCTGACCAACGCCGTCAAGCATTTCAAGTGGGAGCCGAAGGGCAAGCGGCGCCTGCACAAGACCCCGGCCCAGAAGGAAGTGGAAGCCTGCCATTACTGGCTCGAGAAGGAGCTGGCGGCGGTGAATCCGACGGTGATCGTGGCGCTCGGCGCGACGGCCTTGAAATCGGTGCTCGGCAACGGCAGCGCCAAGCTGGGCGAGTCGATCGGCAAGGCGATCCGCGTCGGCGAGCGCTGGGTGGTGACGGTGTATCACCCGTCCTACATCCTGCGCGTGCCGGATGAAAAAACCAAGCAGCAGGCGTTCACGGTGATGGTCGAGGGCTTGAAGCTGGCGCACCAACTGCTGGAGCGCGCTCCCTACGACGACTTACCGGCTTGACGGCATCACGGCCACATCGAAACGCACCATGTCCCCGGCGCTGACCTGGCGCGCGGCGCCGGGCGGGGTCACGGTCCCGATCGCAAACCCGGGCTGCACCTGGACGATGGACAGGGTGCCGACCGGCGCCTCGGCGGTCCCGAGCGGCACGCGCGGATCGGCGCCATACACCTGCTGGCGCGGGTCGAGCCGGTAGATTACCAATTGATCGCCCGGCGCCACCGACGAGGTGCTGCCGGCGTCGATGAAAATGCGCTCGCCCTGCACCTGCACCACCTTGGCCATGAAGGGCAAGGCCGCGATATCGGCCGCGATGCCGGCGATGCCTTCGTCGAGCGCGCGCAGGATCGCGCCGCCGAAGGGCGTGGCGGCGAAGCTGGCGCTGCCGAAAGGCTTGTCGCGCCCGACGCGGCGCTCGCCGACCTGCTCGACCAGCGCCGTGCGGCGCGCCAGCAGCGCCCCGGTCAGGCCGTCGTGGACATAAAACGCGATCTCGATGCGGCGCGCGTCTTTCTTGAGCAGGCCGTAATAGGCCGGCTGCTCGAAATTGCCGGCGTCGAGGATTTCGCCGGAGACGACGAACTGGCTGTCGTACATCGAGGCCAGGCGCCGCACGGCGGCCGTGTCCGTGCCCGGTCCATTGGTGCCGGGTGAAATGACGTAGGGGCTTTCCCTGCCGAGGAATTTGCCGCCCGCGCTCATGCGGCGCAGGAGTTCCTGCGGCAGGCGGGTGGCGATGTCGTCGACGTCGTCGAGCTGCGGCGAGCGCCGGACGCGAAACGGCGTGACGACGATTTTCTTCTTGTAGCCGAGATTGATGCTGCCGCGCGGGCGGGCGTCTTCTTCCTTGACGGCGATGCGTACGTGCAGCTGCTGGCCGGTTTGCCATTCGCGCAGCACGGTATAGCGCTCGAAATCGAAGGCCGGCTGGACGCGGCTGCTTTCCAGCGTTTTGCCAGAGGTCGAGGCGCCGGCGGCGACATCGACGCGCGCGCCGCTGCGCAGGCCGAGCTGCTCGAGGGCGTCGCGAATGGCGCCCTGGCGCGCGCGCGCAATGCCGCCGTCGGCGATCGCGGCGACGCCTTCTGCCTCGACGGGAGCGGCGTGAACGGGCAGTGAAAAGTTGAAGGTCAGCGTCAGCAAGGCCGCGCCGAGCAGCCTGGACTTACTGGGCATGGTAGAACGACGCGCCGTAGGCAGCGCCGGGACCGGCGTTGCCCACGATGCTGCGGGCGTTCTTGGCCACTGCCGGGGCAGCGTGCGGGGAAGGGGACTTGGCCGCATTGGTGTCGAAATCCATCTCCACGGTCGTCTCGAAGGTGCCGTCTTCGCGCTGGGCGACATTCGTCACGCGCGCGCCACGGATGAAGGCGTCAATATACACCTTGAAACTGTCGTCCTTGAGCGCGAGCGAGCCAACCGTGCTGCCGCCTTCGACGCGCAGGCCATACACCTGCTCGGCCATCGCGCGGTAGGCATCCAGGCGCGCGGCGCGCATGGCCAGCAGCTTGCGCTGGGCCGGCGCGACCCGGTCGCACTGGCCCTCGCAGGCGGCCATGTTGACGGCGCCGTAGCCGGTGGCGTTCAGGGTCACGATCGCCGGCTGGGCGAGCTGGGCGGGCGTGGTGATGATGCGCACGGTGCCGCAGGCGGACAGCAGCGAGGCGGCGGCAAAGGCGAGGGCAGCAAGGAGTTTCATGACGGATCCGGTGTGTAAGTGCGGGCACGCTCAAGCGCGCTATCAGACTGGATAACGGCCATTCACGCCGGATCTTGATGGACGTAGGGAAATATTTATTCCGAAAACCCGCACCAACGCACCTGCATTAACGGCTTGTCATGCTTTTCGGATCAGGACGAGGACAGCACGAACTGATTGCCGTCCGGATCCTTCATGATCGCAAATTCGCCCCAAGGCTGCTTTTGCGGCGGCGAGACGAATTCGACGCCGCGGCTCGACAGCTGGCGGCCTGTCGCGCATCACGGCGCAGCGCGCCATCGCCTTGCTCTTGCGCCGCCAGCTGATCAGCGCGACGACGGTGTCGCGCACCTCGGTGCCGAGTTATCTGGTGTTACGGCCCTGGGCCGCGCGCAAACGTCCCATTCCTGGCGACTGAGATATCAGGCATACATATGGCTCTTGTAACATCTTGTTTCTTGCTTATATCGATTAACAGCAACACAATATCCTTCAGATAACAACCAGAAGGATGTTCCCATGTTGAAACGTGTCGTTCCCGCACTTGCCTGGTGTCTCATGTGCCTGCCCGCCTGGGCGCAGACCGAAGCCCCCGCCGTCGTGGAAGACCCGCCGCAAACGGTGCTGGTATCGGGCAGCCGTCCGGGACCGGGTATGTGGAAAGTGTCGAAGGGCGAGCACGTGATGTGGGTGTTCGGCACCTATTCTCCCTTGCCCAAGCAGATGGAATGGCGTTCGCGCGAGGTCGAGAAGGCCATCGCCGCTTCCCAGGAATACCTGAAAGCGCCGGGCACGAGCATCGGCGTCGGCTGGGGTGGCCTTGCCGCATTGCCATTTATGATCGGCATCAAGAAAAATCCCGACGGCGAACTGAAGAACCTGTTGCCGCCGGAGGTCTACGCACGCTGGCAGCCGATGAAGCAAAAGTATTTCAACAATGACGACGATGTCGAGCGCGAGCGCCCGTCCTTCCTCGCCGCCCAGTTGTCGGACCGCGCCCTGAAACAGGCGGGCCTGACCGGCGGCGAGGAGATCGCCAAGACCATCGGCCAGCTCGCCGCGAAACACAAGCTGAAGGTCACCAACGCGTCGGTGACCGTCGAAATCAAGGACCCGGCCAAGGCGGTACGCGAGTTCAAGAAGTCGGCGATGGACGACGTGCCTTGCCTGATCAAGACCATCGAGCGCCTGGAGGGCGAACTGGACCTGATGCGCGCGCGCGCGAATGCCTGGGCGGTGGGCGACACCGACGACATCCGCAAGCTGAACTACGGCGAGCGCGAGGCTTGCCAGCAAGCCTTGAGCAGCAGCTCGCTGGCGAAAAACCAGCCTGAATTCAAGACCATGCAGGAACGTTCGGCCGCCGCCTGGGTGGCAGCCGCCGAGAAGGCGCTGGCCGAGAATGCCAGCACCTTCGCCGTGGTGCATATCAAGGAAATCTTCGACCCGAAAGGCGTGATTGCGACGCTGCAGTCCAAGGGGTATATGGTGGAAGCGCCAAAATAAGGAGTGACGATGTTCAAACGCGTGTTACCCGTGTTGACCCTGTGTCTGCTGGGCTTGCCGGCCTGGGCCCAGACCGAAGCGCCGGCCCCGCCCCCGGCCGCGGCGGCCGCGCCGACCCTCGACAATGGCGAGGCGGTGCCGCAAACCATTCTCGTTTCCGGCAGCCGCCCGGGGCCGGGGCTGTGGAAAGTGTCGAAGGGCGACCATGTGATGTGGGTATTCGGCACCTATGCGCCGCTTCCCGCCAAGATGGAATGGCGCTCGGGCAAAGTCGAGAAGATCATCGCCAGCTCCCAGGAATACCTGAAGGCCCCGGGGGTCTCGATCGAAGTCGGCTGGGGCGGCCTGGCGGCGGTGCCCTTCCTGATCGGCATCAAGAAAAATCCCGACGGCGCCGAGCTGAAAGACGTGTTGCCGCCAGACGTGTACGCGCGCTGGCTGCCCTTGAAGGCGAAATATTTCGGCGACGATAGCGGCGTCGAACGCGAGCGCCCGACCTTTGTTGCCGGAGAACTGTACAGCCGCGCGCTGAAGCAGGCCGGCCTCTCGAGCGGCGACGAGGTGCGCATCAAGGTCGGCAAGCTGGCCGAGCAGTACAAGCTCAAGGTCACGGACGCCACCTACCGGATCGCCATCAAGGACCCCGGCAAGGCGGCGCGCGAGTTCAAGAAGTCGGCCATGGACGATGCACCCTGCCTGCTGAAAACCATCGAAAGCCTCGACACCGATGTCGAGGCCATGCGTGCCTACGCGAATGCCTGGGCGAACGGCGAGCTCGACGAGATCCGCAAGCTCAATTTCGACGACCGGGCGAATGCCTGCATCCATGCCTTGAGTTCCGGCTCGCTAGGAAAGAATCAGCCGGAACTGAAAACCGCCCAGGCATCCTCACTGGCGCTATGGGTCGCCGCCGCCGAGCAGGCCATCGCCACCAACCCGAGCACGTTTACGGTTGTGCACATTAAGGAAATCCTGAACCCGAAAGGGGTGATCGCGACGCTGCAGGCGAAGGGGTACACGGTCGAGCAACCGAAGTAGGCGTCGCCAAAAAAAAAAGCGAAGTCCGAATGACTTCGCTTTCATCTCCATCCCGGCCCTGGCCGGCCGGGGTTATTTGGCTGCCGAGCGGCGGCGCGCCGCGGCAAAGCCGATCACGGCAACACCGAGCAGGGCGAAGGTGCCCGGTTCCGGCACCGAGTTGCCCGGCACGGGAGCAGTCGGGACAAGAGTGCCGCCAAAGCCGGTGAGCTTGAAGTAGTCGTTGCCATTGGTCAGGTTTCCGGACGGCGCGATGCCCGAATAACTGGAACTGTAGGTGCTGAGCAGCCACCAGGTGGCGGTCTTGACGGTGCCGGTATTGTTAAAATTCAGCGGCGCCGACGTGCTCAGGTTCGCGTAATTGCCGACGAAATCCCATCCCGGCGCGCTTTTCAGGTCGGCCACCGTGCGGCTGCCAAGGATCGGCGCCGCGCTGCCGGTATAGCGCAGGATACTGACGTCGGCGTCACCACTCAGCCAACCGATCGACAGCTGGTTCAGCGCAAAATTGGGTGCGTTGAAGTTGATCAGGAACGCTTCGGTGCTGCCGTTATTATCGACCGCGTGTTGCGGGCTGGTGGTCGTTTCGCCAGGGCTGGTAATGCCGAGGCCGTAGTAAGGATAGTAGGACATCGACGCGGCAGCAAACTTGCTGGTGTTCGGTGCCGACCATGCCGTCATCGTTGCCGTCGATTTCACGCCGGCGACACTCGTCGAGCACGTGATCGCACTCGTGGTGACGCTGCCGGACTGGCAAGTTGCTTCGTTAAACGTGATGACACCGGCATGCGCGACACCATGAGTTGCAGTAATTGCAAGTGAAAAAGCGGAAGCGATGACGGCGCTACGGTTCATGTCTGGCCTTAATGGAAATTGTTTCTATTGGGAATATTTAGTTTTCATATTACAACAATTCGAGGGGATTTGATCATCGACTGTGCGAATTGTCGAAAAAAGCCAGTTTTAGTTGCTAAATGGTTACACTAATTGACGAAAGTGCATGGCGCCTTGTCATGTGGCGTATGAAAAAAGCTGGGGAAGTGCAGAGCGACAGGTGCCGAACTGTCGGATCCACAGCATCTGGCTTTGACTTGCGTGTGGAAAAGGTGCTGTGGAGCCATGTGTGACTTTTAGCCACAATCGGCTCCGAATCAGCACACAGCCACAGGGGCGTTGATACAATGCAATATTGTACTAGCACTTAGCTCAGGTAGACATGCTCATCAAAAGCGCAGACGACAAAGAGTCGCAGATCGCAATACTCCAGAAACTGCTTTCCCACGAACGTGTACCTGCTGAAAAGCGACAGTTGATCGAAAGAGAGCTACGGAACCTGTCGACCGGGATTGCAACCGAAAGGCAAGCAGCGTTCGAGATAGATTTCTATGCTGAACCTAGCAAAAATCTCTTCGTTATTCATGACCTTCGCCTTGAGATTGGCGGGCGGGTTGCTCAGATCGACCATGTGTTGATGAATCGCGCGTTTGAAGTTTTTGTCTTGGAGACGAAGACGTTCAGCACAGGTCTATCGATCAACGATAGGGGAGAGTTTTCCACCTTATACGAAGGGAGGGAAGTGGGAATTCCTTCTCCGGTAGAGCAAAACGCGCGTCACATATCGGTTTTGAAAGATGCATTCAAAGAAATCGGCCTGCCCAAGCGGCTCGGCATTACGTTACAGCCTTCCTTCCATTCGGTCGTTCTTGTTTCCCCTAAAGCGATCATCAACCGTCCCAAGCTTGCCGACTTAGACGCATCGATCCTAAAAAACGACCAGTTTTTTTCTTGGTACAACAAAAAAATGGATGCGCTGACGCTGAAAGACACCCTCGGAATGTTTAAGATTTGCTCCAGTGAAACAGTAAGAAATCTTGGTGAAAAACTTCTTTCGTTACACCGGCCAAGCCGCGTTGATTATGTAAAAAAGTTCGGATTGGAAGCCGCGTTACTCAGCCGTGAAACAGCCGAGCCTGTACATGTTGATCGAAAAATAAGTGCTGTCCCAGCGCCGGAGAAAAATAAGGTGGAAGCTCAATATTTTTGCGCGAGTTGCAAAGTTTCAATCGCGGCAGTCGTGGCCAAATATTGTTGGAACAACAAAGCCAGATTTTCTGGAAAGGCATTCTGCCGCGTTTGCCAGGCAAGAATGTAATCAACGAGGAAGTTCGGAGTGCAACGCTCAAGCAGGGCGCCCCAGTGCCCGTACCATCTGGTTCCCGATAAGTTGTAAGTGGCAATGTGCGTGACGATCAGGGATGCCAGTTAGCCATTACCCTATCTGCGTTCAGGTAATTGAATTTTTGACCACGCCTGTCAACATGAGAAGTTGTCAATTACGCTCAAAGCCGCGTAGAATGCGGGAGTCGCGGGTGTAGCTCAATGGTAGAGCAGAAGCTTCCCAAGCTTACGACGAGGGTTCGATTCCCTTCACCCGCTCCAGCCTTCTCAGGCCGCGCCGCGCCTCCCCCAGTTTTCGTATTCCCTCTTGCGTGTTACGCTCAGCGATCTCCTTCGCCGGCAATGACATGAGCTATTACACGTTCACCTGGTTTTCCTTCGACGACAGCGACCGGGCGGCCGGACAGCCCTCCGACGCACAGATTCTTGCCGCCGCGCGAGCCCATCTCGAGCGCAGCGACTGGCCGCGCGACGCGCTGTCCGCATTGCAGCGCGGGCTGGAGAATGACGGCCACGTCGACGAGGGGTTTGTCGACCTGCGCAATGTCGAGATCATCGATCTGTTTCGCGCCGTGTCGGCGGCATTTCCCGGGCTGCGTATCTTCGCGCGCGGGTTGGGCGAAGAGCATGCGGATATCTGGGCTGCCGAGCTGGCCGATGGCGAGATCGTTCGCCAACACGGGCCGTTCGAGGACTGAGATTCGGACTAAGTACTCACCCGTAAATAAATGTGTTTTTGGCTGCCAGAGCCGGCGCGTTGCTGCGTCGGCTCGTGCTTGCAGTGCTCGCACTGCGGCGCGCTCGCCGCCTTGCACCGCATCCGGCTCTGTTTGCCAAAATTCACATTTATTTCCGGTCGAGTACTTAGAAGGGCAGGGGCGCGTCGTTCGGCGCCGGCAGCGAGATATCGATCTCCTCCAGGTCCAGTTCTTCCAATTGCAGCAATGCCAGCAATTCCCCCGTCTGGAACGGCGCATACGCCCGAAAACCGTTGGGCTCGATCGAGACCAGCATGACCGGCCGAAACGGAAAATGTTCGGCGACTTTTTTCAATACCGGCTCAGCCGCTCCTTTCAGCGTCAGGCGGGACTCGACGATCGCGACGACGATGGGCGAGCCGTGCGGCGCGAATTCCATGACCTGCACTTTCATCAGATGCGGTCGCTTTCCTTGCGCACCACGCGGCCGATGATCAGGCAGCTGTCGCCCTCGCAGGCGCGCCGGTAATAGGTGCGCTGGTCCGGATTGTCGGAGGCCAGCCACCAGCGTCCGCCATCCTTTTGCATGCGCTTGACGACGGGCTCGCCATTGAAATTGACGGCGAACACTTCGCCTACCGCCGGCTTCTTGTCGGCGGTATTGATGACGACGATGTCGTCTTCGTACAGGGTCGGCTCCATGCTCTCACCCTTGACCAGGATCGCGATCAGGTAGGCCGGATTGAGCTGCTTGCGTTCGACCCAGTCGCGGCGCATGCCGACCGTGCCGCCGTCGTGGTGCTCGGGCTCGGTCTGGAAGCCGGTGACGCCCGCCGACAGGCGCAATTTCACCATCGGCACCTGGACAAACGTGTCGTCGTTCGCGTCGGACACGACCACGCGCAGGGTGCCGGGGAAGAGCACGACCGGGTCGCTGCCGCGCAAGCCATCGATCAGCGCCGGCGGCAGGCTCTTGCCGGTGACCTTGGCAATCGCCAGCATCTGCTGCAGGTTCGGGCTGTGTTTTTCCGTCTCCCAGTGCGAGATGTTCGCCTTGGTATGGCCGCGCACCGTGCCCAGCTCGAACGCCAGTTTCGTGCCCAGCGCTTCGCCCGACAGGCCGGCCTCGCGCCTGGCCTCCTTGATCCAATTCGCAATCATCGTCTTGAGTTCCATCGTGAAATTGTATAGTAAATCTACACACGCAAGTATAGAAAAACTTGACGAAAAAGTATAGGATAACTATACGGTTTTGATTTATCTCAAGGCCACGATGAACAAGGAGACTGAGATGAAATTAAAAATGCTGGAAATCTCGAGCATGGTCGGCGCCTTTACCTCGATCGGGACGGCGCTGACGCTGGATCGGGTCGGGATGGCATTCGGCATCGTCACCGGGCTGGCGACCTGCGGCTTGAACGTGTTTTATATGCTGAGAAAAGACGCGCGCGAACAGCGGCAGGCGGAGCTGGCGATCCGCGAGGCCGAAGCCCGGCTGGCGGCGCTGGGCGTGGCCGGCCACGCTGGCGTCGAGCGCGCGACCCTTGAAACCTCGGCAAAACTGTGATGACATGCAGGGCAGCTGGTCAGCGATATGCGGGAGCGAGCATGCAGGCAATGTCCAATCAACGCAGGATGCTGTTACGTAGCCTGGTGGCCGGCGCCAGCCATGCCGCCCTCGGCCGGGCGCTGGCCGCGCCGCCAGGGTCGCCAGGGGCCATGATCACGCGCCCGATTCCTTCGTCCGGTGAATTGCTGCCCGTCGTCGGCCTGGGCAGCTGGATCACCTTCAATGTCGGCGACGATCCCGCCGCGCGCGCCAACTGCGGCGCCGTCGTGCGGGCGTTTTTCGCGGGCGGCGGGCGCCTGATCGATTCGTCGCCGATGTACGGCTCGGCCCAGGCCGTCATCGGGCATGCCCTCGCGGCCCTGGGGCATCCAAAAGCCCTGTTTTCAGCCGACAAGGTCTGGATCGGTTCCGGCACCCGTGGCCCGGCCCAGGTCGCCACGTCGCGCAGCCTGTGGGGCGTGCCGCGGTTCGATTTGCTCCAGGTGCACAATTTACTTGCCTGGGAAGAGCACCTGCCCGCCTTGCAGCGCCTGAAGGCCAGCGGCGCCCTGCGCTATGTCGGCGTCACCACCTCCGAAGGCAGGCGCCATGACGAGCTCGTAAAAATCATGGCCAGCCAGGCGCTCGATTTCATCCAGGTCAGCTACAACCCACGCGATCGCGAGGTCGAGGCGCGGATCTTGCCGCTGGCGCGCGAGCGCGGCATCGCGGTGATCGTCAACCGGCCCTTCCGCCAGGGCGCGTTGACGGCCGCGCTGGCGCGCCATCCATTGCCGGGCTGGGCGGCGGAGATCGGCTGCACCAGCTGGCCCCAGGTTTTACTGAAATTCATCGCGTCGCACCCCACTGTGACCTGCGCCATTCCCGCCACCTCGAAACCGGCCCATGCGCTGGAGAACATGCTCGCCGCGCGCGGACCGCTGCCCGACCAGACGCTGCGCCGGCGCATCGTCGCGGACGTGGAGCGGATTACATGAGCGAGTGGTGGACCTATACATTGTCGGACTTGCTGATGTTTTCGAAAACGACGTATTTTCGGCTGTTCGAGTTGCAAAACCTGGCGCTGTGGCCGCTCCAGGTGCTGGCGCTGGCCGTCGGGATCGCGCTGTTCGCTTGCCTGTGGCATGGAGGCGCCAGGGCGGGGCGGGTGGTGGCGCTTGTGCTGGCGCTGGTCTGGCTGCATGTCGCCTGGGCCTATTTTGCCCAGCGCTATGCGACGATCAACAGCGGCGCGCCCTACTTTGCGCTCGGTTTCGCGGCGCAGGCCGTGTTGCTGTTCTGGCTGGCGTCGCGCAAGCCGGCGCCGCGGCTGACCGAACCGGCGGGCGCGCTCGGCAAGCTGGCGCTCTGCATCGCGCTGCTGGCACTGCTCGTGTATCCGATGCTGGCGCCGCTCGACGGGCGCCCCTGGACGCAGGCGGAACTGTTCGGCCTTGTGCCCGATCCGACGCTGGCCTTCACCCTGGCCGCCTTGCTGTTGTGGCGCGCCCATTGGCTGCTGTGGATCGTGCCGCTGCTGTGGTGCGCAATCAGCTGCGCGACCCTGGTGCAATTGGATGCAGGCCAGGCCTGGCTGTTGCCGCTGCTGGCCTTGCTGGCGGGCGGGGCGCGCTGGCTGGCCGCCACGCGCGCCCACAAATAAACCTCAGGAACCCAGCAGATCGCCGGCGCGGAAGGCGGTCGCCCCCGCGATCTTGCAGACGTGCATGCCACGCAGCAGGTGGCGGTGCGCCGTGCTCGCGAAAAACACGCCGGCGTGCTTGGGCCGCACCGGCGTGACCTGGCCGGTAACCGGGTTGACGATTTCGGCCACGGTTTCCTCGGCCGCAACCTGGTCACCCAGCTTTTTCAGGAACACCAGCACCCCGGAGTGGGGCGCGAACAGCGGCTCGACGCCTTCGAGCGGCGTCGGCGCGCACAGGGGCGCGGGCAGCGGCGTGAGCGGCAAGTCGAGCACGCCATTGATCGCCAGGTATTGCAGCAGGGCCGCTGCGTCCTGCCGCGCCAGGTCGTAGCGCACGTCGTTTTCGCCGCGTAATTCGACCGTGATCGCCACGCCGGCCGGCGGAATCGCGACCTCCGGCCCGAAATGCTCGGCCAGGTCCCACCACAGGCGGGAACAGGCTTCGTCGAACGGCTCGCCGCCCGATTCGCGCGCCAGCAGCAGTGCGTGCGAACCCATCAGGTCGGCCAGCGGCTGCACCGCGTCGGCCAGCGGCTCGCCGCAATACATGTGCAGCACCGCTTCGTTATCGCAATGCAGGTCGAGCATGATGTCGGCGTCGATCGCCATCGACAGCAGGATTTTCTTGAGCTGGCTGGCGCTGGTGGTCGGTTCCCAGTTCTCCAGCGACGCGCGCGCATGGGCCCGGATCAGGACGACGTTGGCCGCCGCATCCTTGCCGAGTTTACCTTCGAGCGATTTCTTGAGGTCTGTTGCGACGTGCTTATAGGCGCGATTAAAATTCACGCCGGTCGACAAGTCGTAGCGGCCGAAGGGCGTGCCGTGGATCGTCTGCGACAGCCCGATCGGATTGGCGGCCGGCACCAGGATGATCTCTCCCTTGATCCGGCCTTCACGCTCGAGCCGGTCCAGTTCCTGGCGCAGGAAATGGGCCACCAGCATGGCCGGCACCTCGTCGGCATGGAGCGAGGCCTGGATGTACACCTTCTTGCCCACGCCGGGGCTGCCGTAGTGGAAAGAGGTTAATTGAAAAGTGGCGACGTTGTCTTCGATCGCGATCGGGTGTTTGGTCGAATGCACGGCTAAGCCTCGGCAGGCGGAGAAAAGTCGATTATCGCGCAGATTGCCTTCTTAACTACACACGGGTGCGTCGGCCGATCCGGCCGGAGGCGTAGGCTATAATGTCCGCCGTTCTTTCCTCACTCTCATTTCCCATGTCCGCAGACACCCCCGACAACGGCCCGGCCCGTACGATGCTTTACGACCCGACTGAACACCGCATCCGCAGTTTCGTCACCCGCGCCGGCCGCCTGTCGACGGGGCAGGCCCGCGCGCTCGAGGAATTCGGGCCGCAATTCTTGCTCGCATACCAGAAAGAGATGCTCGATTACGCCGCCGCCTTCGGCCGCGCCGCGCCGACCGTTCTCGAAATCGGTTTCGGCATGGGCGACACCACGGCCCACATCGCGCGCCAGATGCCTGAGAAAAATTTCATTGGCGTGGAAGTGCACACCCCGGGCGTGGGCAGCTTGTTGAAGCAGATCGGCGAGCAGGCCATCACGAACCTGCGCCTGATCCAGCATGACGCCTTCGAAGTGCTGAACCACATGATTCCCGACGGCTCGCTGGCCGGCGTCCACATTTATTTCCCGGACCCCTGGCACAAGGCGCGCCACAACAAGCGCCGCCTGATCCAGCCGGCCTTCGTGACACTGCTGTGCGAGAAGTTGGCGACCGGCGGCTATATCCACCTGGCCACCGACTGGGAAGATTACGCGGTGCAAATGCTCGAGGTGCTGGGCGCCGAACCCGCGCTGGCGAATACGGCCGAAGGCTATGCGCCGCAGCCGGCCTACCGGCCGCTGACCAAGTTCGAGAACCGTGGCCTGAAACTCGGGCACGGGGTCTGGGATCTGGTGTTTACCAAGAAATAGTACAGTGCGTGGACGGGGGCTCCGTCCACGCGTTCAACCATCTCCTATTACGCCGCCCTTGGCCGGCGCGCAAATACGCCGAAGCACAAGATCAGCGCGTAGCACAGCACCGGCACCAGCAAGGCCATCTTCAGTCCGACGATATCGGCCGCATGCCCGGTCAGCAGGGGCACGACCGCGCCCCCGACGATTGCCATGCAGATCAAGCCCGAGCCCTCGGCGGCGCGCTCGCCGAGACCCTCGCAAGCGAGCGAGAAAATGGTCGGGAACATGATCGAATTGAACAGGCCGACGGCCAGCAGCGCCCAGCCCGACACCATGCCCGAGGTAGTCGCCGACACCAGCAGCAGCGCAATCGTCATGGCGGCCGCGCAGGCCAGCACCTTACCCGGAGAGAACATGCGCAGCAGGGCCGCGCCGATGAAGCGGCCCACCATCGCGCCGCCCCAGTACAGCGGCACATGCTTGCCGGCCGCTTCCGCGGACAAGCCCAGCACGTTCGCTTCCATCAGGTAGTTGACGATCACCGAGCCGACCGCCACTTCCGCGCCCACATACAGGAAAATGCACAGTGCGCCGAAGGCGAAGCGCGGTTGGCGCAGCAATTCGAAGGCGCGCAGCATGCTCACCTTCGGCGCCGGCGCCTCGACCAGCTTCTTGCGGTTATGCCAGACCAGGGCCGCCACGATGACCAGGGCAATGGCCAGCCCGATATAGGTCTGCACCACGACCTGCGTTTCCGCGGCGCGGTAGGCGTCGAGCGCGGCACCGGACAGCGTGGCCGGGTCGATGCTGGCGAGCGAACCGAGGATCAGGATCGCGCCCACATACGGGAACACCGTGGTGCCGAGCGAATTGAAGGCCTGGGCGAAGGTCAGGCGGCTGTGCGCGGTCTGCGGCGCGCCCAGCAGCGAAATCAAGGGATTCGCGACCACTTGCACGATGGTGATGCCGGAAGCCAGCACGAACAGCGCGACGAGGAAGGTGGCAAACACGCCCGAGGACGAGGCCGGGATGAACAGCAGGCAACCGGCCGTCATGGTCAGCAAGCCGACGACGGCGGTGCGCATGTAGCCGATGCGGCGCACGATGGCGGCGGCCGGAATCGAAACGATGAAATAGGCCGCGAAGAAGGCCGACTGCACCAGCATCGCCTGGGCATAGCTGAGGGTGAACAAATCCTTCAGCTTGGGGATGATGACGTCGTTCAGGCTGGTGATGCCGCCGAAGATGAAGAACAGGGCGAAGACGAAGGTCTGCAGGCTGGCGGCATTTGCCGGCACGCTGTGGGGGGCCGCGGCCGCGGGAGTATCAATGTGCATGATGGAGAAGGAAGTGTGCCGCGGCAGGGGCGCTACAGCATCTCGTTGATGATACCGATGATTTCGTCGCCATAGGAAACCAGTTTCTTTTCGCCTACGCCGGTCACGCCACGCAATTGCTCGAGCGACGTCGGTTTGACCTTGGCGATTTCGCGCAGGGTCGCGTCCTGGAACACGACATAGGCCGGCACGCCGTGCTCGCGCGCGCTGCCCATGCGCCAGGAGCGCAGCCGTTCGAAGATCGCCTGTTCCGATTTCGACAGTTCCGTTTCCTCGTAGCCTTTCGAGGCGGCGAAGGCGCGCTTCGGCTTGACCGGTTTCTGGTACTGGCGCAACTGTACCTTTTGCCCGCCCTTCAATACCGGCCGCGCGGCATCGGTGAGTTTCAGGGAACTATAGGATTCGTGGTCGACCGTGATCAGGCCGAGCGCGATGGTCTGGCGCACGATGGCGCGCCATTCCTGCTCGCCGCGGTCGTTGCCGATGCCGAACACGGACAGGGAATCGTGGTGCCACTGGCCGATGCGGTCGGTCTGCACGCCGCGCAGCACATCGATCACGTGGCCGGCGGCAAAGCGCTGGTCGACCCGGTAAATGGTCGACAACAGCTTTTGCACCGGCACGGTCGCATCAAAACTGACCGGCGGAATCAGGCAGGTATCGCAGTTGCCGCAGGGACCGGATGGCTCGCCGAAATAGTCGAGCAGGCGCATGCGCCGGCAACTCAGGGTTTCGCACAGCCCCAGCATGGCGTCGAGCTTGACGCCCAGCACGCGCTTAAACGTTTCGTCGGCTTCGGATTCGTCGATCATGCGACGCTGCAGCACCACGTCCTGCAAGCCGTAGGCCATCCAGGCGCTGGCCGGCCCGCCGTCGCGACCGGCGCGGCCCGTTTCCTGGTAATAGCCTTCGATACTTTTCGGCAGATCCAGGTGGCACACGAAACGCACGTCGGGTTTGTCGATGCCCATGCCGAAGGCGATCGTCGCCACCATCACGATGTTTTCTTCGCGCAGGAAACGCGCCTGGTGGTCGGCGCGCTTCGCGTATTCCATGCCGGCGTGATAGGGCAGGGAACGAATCCCGTTTTCGTTCAGGAACTCGGCCGTCTCCTCGACTTTTTTACGCGACAGGCAATACACGATGCCGGAGTCGCTCGGGTGCTCGGTGCTGATGAAATCGAGCAGCTGCTTGCGGCCGGTGGTCTTTTCGACGATCGAATAGCGGATGTTCGGGCGGTCGAAGGAGGAGACGAACTTGCGCGCGTCGTCCAGTTGCAGGCGGTGCGCGATCTCGTCGCGGGTCTGCTGGTCGGCCGTGGCCGTGAGCGCGATGCGCGGCACGTCGGGAAACTGCTCGTGCAGGATCGACAGGCGGATGTATTCGGGGCGGAAATCGTGGCCCCATTGCGAGACGCAATGCGCCTCGTCGATCGCGAACAGCGAGATGCGCGAATCGTGGAACAGGTCGAGACAGCGCTGCGTCATCAAGCGCTCGGGCGCGACGTAGACGAGGTCGAGTTCGCCGGTGCGCACCAGGCGTTCGATGCGCAGCGTTTCCTCGAAGGTCTGGGTCGAATTCATGAAGGCGGCGCGCACGCCGACTTCTTCCAGCGCATCGACCTGGTCCTGCATCAGCGCGATCAGCGGCGAGACGACCACGCCCACGCCCTCGCGCAAGAGCGCGGGGATCTGGTAGCACAGCGACTTGCCGCCGCCGGTCGGCATCAGGACCAGGGCGTCGCCGCCGCTGGCGACGTGATTGACGATGTCGGCCTGCTGCCCGCGGAAGGCGGGATAACCGAAGACGGTCTGCAGCAGGTGAAGCGCGCGCGCCTCGAGTTCGGTGGTCATGGTCTTGCTTTCGGCTTATTCCGCCCAGTTCACCAGGCCGAAATGCGCGGTGACCAGCACGAGAATGCCGAACACGATACGGTACCAGGCGAAGATCGTGAAGTCGTGCGAACTGATATAGCGCAGAAGCCAGCGCACGCACAGGAAGGCCGACACGAAAGCGGCCAGGCCGCCGACGCCGAACATCGGCAGATCGGCCGCCGTCAGCAGGGCGCGTTCCTTGTAGACGGAATACACGGTCGCCGCCAGCAGGGTAGGAATGGCCAGGAAGAACGAGAATTCGGTGGCCGCCTTGCGCGACAGGCCGAACAGCATGCCGCCGATAATGGTCGCGCCGGAACGGCTGGTACCGGGAATCAGGGCGAAGGCCTGGGCGCAGCCGACTTTCAAGGCATCGAGCACGCTCATTTCGTCGACGGTTTCGATGCGCGAAGCGTGCGGCAAGCCTTTTTGCATGGCATGCCCGGCGCCGCTCGGACGCCGTTCGACCCAGAGGATCACCAGGCCGCCGATGATGAAGGCGAGCGCGACCGGCACCGGCTTGAACAGCTCGGCCTTGATCGCCTTCGCGAACACCAGGCCCAGCAGGGCGGCCGGCAGGAAGGCGACGATCAGGTTGACGACGAACTTCTGCTGGCGCCGCTCGCTGAACATGCCGGAGAGCACGCGCGCGATGCGCTCACGGTATTCCCAGATCACGGCCAGCATGGCGCCGGCCTGGATCGCGATCTCGAACACTTTGACTTTTTCGCCCGTGAAATCGAGCAGGCTGCCCGCCAGGATCAGGTGGCCGGTGGAGGAAATCGGCAAGAACTCGGTAAAGCCCTCGACCAGGCCCATGACGATCGCTTTGATGGCGAGAAGAATGTCCATGAATTGCTTTATCTGTGAAAAGTGGGAGTGCGGGACGGCGGAATTGCGCGGGGTCGAAGCTTACCACGAGCAAGGCCTTAACCGCTGAGCCAGGCAACTTGTATCGCCTAATTTTATGGCGGAAAGATTGCAGTTTTAGCAGGTCGGCAGGCTGCGTACAAAATCGCGAGCGCGGCGCACCACGTCGCCCAACGCGTGCTAGACTGGATTCATGATGAACTCTTCCGTTCAACGATGAGTATTGTTGCAATCCTGGTCTTGCTGGCGGTTGCATGGTCCGCCCTTGCCATCGGACAGATCCCCCATCCTCTGCGTGCCCGTCCTTCCCAGGTCCGCCTCTGGCGCCGCGCCTTTCCCTCCGCCACGAAGCGCCAGGTCGGCGAGTTTCTCTCCCTGTTTGCCGACGCGTTCGCCTTTCGCGATACCGAAACCCTGAAGTTCCGGCCCGACGACCAGTTGCTGGGCGTGTACCGCGCACTCAATCCCGCAAAATGGATTCCCGAAGCAAAGGAAGTCGAGCGCCTGGCCAAGGAATTGCGCAACCGCTATGGCGTGGCGCTGGCCGACATCTGGGATGAACGCATCACGCTGGGGGCACTGTTTGCGCATGTGCAGCAGAGCAAGCGCAGCATGGCCCCGCACGCGCCTGCTTGACATGCATAGCGAATAAACCACGGCCGCCACCTTGAATTGGCATTGTCAATACTCACCTGTTGGCAATGCTGAAACAAACGCTCCACTGGCGCCGGCGATCAAGCCGGGGCAGGCGCTATCGGCCGTCATCAAGAAGAAAAAGCGCGTGCCCGCACCAAGGCCGGCTGAGTCTTCGGAACTCCCCTGATCAACAGTTATCAAAGAGGAGTAACTGGCCGACTTCCCACGCCAGCGCAAGACTGATTGAGGCGTTGATGCACGACTCCGATCGCAAGGCCGGCTTCTGGACGATCAAGATCTTCCTTGGCATAGGCCTCTATGCGGGGTTGTGGCTCGCTGCGCTCCTGCTTGCCTTGAACTACTATCATCACTATGCGGCCAAGGCCGACCATCGCCCCCAGCCTGGAGAACATGACATACTTGGCGCAACACGCGTCATGGTGCGCGAGCTCGAACTGGCGCATGCGCGCGAGGCCTGGGACAAGCTCTTTGTGCGCACCCTGGCCTCGCAAGACCCAGCCCATGCGGCCGGGATGCCGGCCGCAGCCCCATCGTCGGCGGTCTCGACGCCGCGCACGGACTTCGACCGGGTTCGGGACGAGATACGCGCTTTAGGCGTGACCATCAAGGACCGCACCCATCCGCAGCAGTCGCTGCCCGACTCGCTGCTCAAGGTGGTGGTCGTCGTTACGATTTCAGGCCTGTGGTTCCAGACCTTCCTGTTGGCCAATGCATTAAAGCGCGCCATCTCCAGATGGCGACGTCGTCGTATTCCCTTCGACACGAGGCGCTTTCGCCAAAGGCAAGCGGAAGTGCAGGCCGATGGATGCCTGCACATGGTCACGCCCCCGTTGGCAGCGCCACGCTGGCGTGAGCACCGCTTGTTCAATGGCGCGCCGCTGGCACTGAAATGGCTGCTGGGCGTGTGGTCGCTGGTGCCGCCGCTGGTCTTTGCGGTCGCGATGCACTCCGTCTACGAGCCGGCCGTGTTCGTCATGGCGCTTGCCGCCATTTTCGTGGCTGCTGAGCACTACGGCGGCTTGACTGAAACCGAGCATGAACTGAAAGCCAGAACCGACGAACTCAAGTCGAAGGTGGGGACGGTGCTCGATGCGGACGGTCTCAATGAGTGGCGTACCGAACTCTACGGTTTGTATGGCAAGGCGTCCTATCGGGTCGATGCCGTGATCCGCTACTTCGACATCGACAGCGCATGGTGGAAATGTGCCGGGTCCGCCCATCCCTGGATCGAATATGCGAAGCGCTGTGGAAGCGGCAGCGATTCCGATACCCTGCTGAGCACCTTACTCAACACACAAGCGAAGGTGCGCTTCGTGAGCGACCAGCCGCTCGAAGCGCTGGAACGGCTGCCATGGGCGTCTCGAAACGAACGCAAAGATTTTTTTCGGTCCCTGCTGGGGCTGACATGGAATCTCGTCGTGTTCGACATCGCTTACGAAGCCCGTGTTGCCAAAGCGTACAGCGGCACGAGCGCCCGCTATCGCATCAAGATCTCACGCGCGCCCTGCTGGATGCATGTGGTGGACGATACGGTGTTCCAGGCCATCGAGCGCGGCAAGGAAGGCAATGCAACGGTGCGCCAATTGACGCATGACATCGCTGATGTAGAAGACAGGCGCGCCCTGAGCGGATGGGCGAGGGACAATGTGCGCCGCTTCGCCCAGCGCGGTGGACGGGCGGAAGAGTATGTGTTCGCCGTGCTGCGCTATGCGGCCCTTGGCTTGGCGTGCCAGGAGGAAGAGGACTTGGCCTTGAAGCGGCTCCTCAACCAGCTCGGCATGAAAGATTATCTCGACGAACCGAAGCAGGATTTTTTGCTGGCCGCGTTCGACGACGTGGACGAGCGGATGAACCGGTCGGTCCTGTTGAGCCGGGAGACCGCCGAAACCTTGTGCACGGCTGTGTTCAGTGAGTTACTGAACCGGCGCATGGACAAGAGGAACTGCCTCGTCAAGTCATGGGCTCTGCCAGGGTGCATGAAGCTCAAGCACCTTCTCAGTGAGCTGGTCTGATGCGCCCCTTCCTTACATCGCCGGGCCTGGAGCTGGCGCGCAGTTTCTGGGACGCTATCGCGCAGATCAATGACGCTGTGGCCGTCCGGCTGATCGAGCCCAAAGCAGAACTGTGGGATATTCAGCTGAAGATACGCGAGACGGTGGGCGACCATTATCCCCTCCTGATCCGGCGCATCATGGCGTTCACGCTCGCACTGCTCGATCTGCCGCGCATGCCCGAATACGGACAGGCTCACGGCGACTCCGGCAAGCCACTGCAGCAGTTCCTCCTGAACTGCGACCTTGTGCTCAATGCATTGGGACAGGGCTGGTTGGGCAAGAAGGAACGCAATAACCGCAGCGATGAGCTGCTGATGGAAAATCTGAATGCCGCTTGGCTCGGACTCTATTTCCTCGGCGTGCCTTTCATCCATCCATGGGAAAAAGTGCGCCGCCTTGCCGGCTATCGCGGCGGCTTTCCATCCGGTGGATGCATTGCCAAGTACATTGGCGATGTCTACCGGCTGGCGCGGCACCGGTTCGTGCAGCCGGACAGGCCGGTGCCACCGGCGTATTCGTCTTTTGCGCCGGACGACCGCGATGCGGTCCTGGTGCTGAGCCATACGCCGATGGTCATGTTTCAGGATGCGCTCACCTACAAGAACGATAGCTACGCCACGCCACGTTCGGTGCATGAACTCGGGCGTCGATATGCCTTGTTACAAATGATGCTTTATATCCGTGGCGGCCATCCGGTCCATTTCCTCATCCCCAGCACAGCGCTCACGCTGGCGCTCGACAAGCTCGCCGACATCCCCGACGATCCCCTGGCAAAAGCGATAGCGAAAGCGACACCCAGCGTGGTGGCGCGCCGCGATGCGATTCGGCAAGGGATCAGGACTTGGATGTGCGACACGATCTTCACGTCAGTCGCCGCCGGGCAGTCGGTACGCCTGCTGAAATACCCACTTGACGCCTCTGGCATGCCTACCTGCGTCCTCGGTTCCAAAACCGGCATCTATACGCTCGAAAGCGGCGAGACCGGGCTGCATTTCGCGGGCAACGAACTGCGCGATTCGCTCCTCGAGTCGTATCGGGACAAGCTGAGCAGGGTCCTCGAGCGCAGTAATGACAAGCCGGCCTCGCCAGAGCCTGAGCCACGTGCGGTCAGCCTGCTCGACCTGGACGCAAGCGCCTTCGCACATGCGTTGAAGGACGTGTAGCCGCCCGCCGCGTCGCGCGGATCAGTCCGGCGCCGTCGCCCGCTCCAACTGAGCCAGCCAGACCATCGCCTGTTCCCGGTTGTTCCCGCACATCTCGACCGAGGGCTGCAAGCCGCCGCAAAACGCGGGCCGCTCCGGCTGGCCGAAAATACGGCAGCGCTGATCGTCATCGAGTTGCACGCAACGTAGCCCAGCCGGCTTGCCATTGGGCATACCTGGAATCGGGCTGGTGATCGAGGGGGCGGTGCAGCAGGCACCACAATGGTCGCGGCAGTTCATCGGGAAAGTCGGAAGGGGAACCGCGCAGTATAACGCGCTGCCCTTGCCACGGCCAGCCACGCTGTAAACACAAGTGCACAGTGCTGCGCTGGACATTGCGGTGTCCTTGACTACCCCCGAGCCCGGGTCTATATTCGATAACTTAATATCAAGTTGTCGGACGGAAGCATGGAATGCCCTTTAGACACCAAGCCGCGCTGGGAGCGCCGCAAGGATGCTCGTCCGCAAGAATTGCTGGCGGCTGCGATCGATCTCTTCGTCGAGCGCGGTTTCGCCTCGACCCGCCTGGAAGACGTCGCGCGTCGCGCCGGCGTCTCGAAAGGCACCTTGTACCTGTATTTCGAGAACAAGGAAGAGCTGTTCAAGGCCGTCGTTCGCAACAGTATCGTGCCGGTCATCGGGGCCGCCGAGTCCTCGGTCGCCGAATTCGAAGGCCATAGCGCCGATTTGCTGCGCAAGGTGATGCTCGATTGGTGGGAACGGATCGGGGCCAACAAGGTCTCCGGGATCGTCAAGCTCGTGACTGCCGAAGCGGGCAATTTCCCCGAGCTGGCCAAGTTTTATCAGGATGAAGTCATCAACCGCGGCACGCGCATGATTTCCAGCATGCTCGAGCGCGGCGTCAGGCGCGGCGAGTTCCGGCCCGTCGACATTACGCAAATGACGCAAGTCCTGATCGCGCCAATGCTCATGCTGGTCACCTGGAAGCATTCGATCGGTCCCTGCGAACGCGGCGAACTCGAGCCGCAGGCCTTCCTTGCGACCTTCCTCGACATGGCCCTGCACGGCCTGCTGCCGCCCCCAAATACGGCTGCGCCAGCGCTGCCGTGACGGTCGGCATCCCCGTGGTGCCGGTTTCCTGGCGTTCACCCCCTCTAAACTGCAGACTGTCGCAATTTCACGCGATCCGGATGCCATCCCGATAAGATGTGCGTCCTGAGGCAGTTCAACGATAAAATATCGGATTATTTCTTTTCCACCAGGTATTAAAATGAATATCGAACAAGCCCGCTTTAACATGATCGAACAGCAGATCCGCCCCTGGAACGTGCTGGACCAGGACGTACTCGACCTGCTGCATGTCGTCAAGCGCGAACAGTTCGTGCCGCAGGCCTATGCGAATCTGGCCTTCGCCGATGTGGAAATCCCGCTGCCGGGTGGCGAATCGATGTTCAATCCGAAGATCGAAGCGCGCATTTTGCAGGAACTGAATATCAAGAAACACGAGAACGTGCTCGAAATCGGCGCCGGCTCGGGCTACATGGCGGCGCTCATGGCGCACAAGGCGCGTCACGTGACGACGGTTGAAATCTCGCCGGAAATCAAGGCGCTGGCCGAGCAGAACATCGCCAAGGCAGGGATTCCGAATGTCACCGTGGCCGAAGGCAATGGCGCCAACGGCTGGGAACAGGATGCGCCGTATGACGTGATCGTCATCTCGGGCGGCCTGGACAACATGCCGGAGACCTTCCTCAAGCAGCTCAAGGTGGGTGGCCGCATCGTCGCCATCGTCGGCCAGGCGCCGGCCATGCAATGCGTGCTCGTGACCCGTGTCTCGGACGCTGCCTACGACACGGTCACCGTGTTCGAGACCAACGTCAAGATGCTGTCGGGTGCCCCGGCCGTGTCGCGCTTCACCTTCTGACGGACCGCGCGATGCAGCACATGACCGCGCTGGAACTGGCCGAACGCCTGGCCGACCAGGCCAAGCCGCACCCGCTCTTGCTGGACGTGCGCGAGAACTGGGAATTCGCGACCTGCCATATCGCAGGGTCGACCCAGATCCCGATGCACCTGGTCCCGATCCGCGCCGGCGAATTGCCGGACGATCGGGACATCGTCTGCATCTGCCACCACGGTGCGCGCAGTATGCAGGTGGCTGCTTTCCTCGAACGTAACGGGTTCGAGAACGTAACGAATTTGACGGGCGGAATACACGCCTGGGCCGTGCAGGTCGATCCGGCGATGCCGAAGTATTGACCTGATTTCCTAACTTTTGATGACTCCGACGGAGACCGCAATGCAGAAACCCCTCATCGCCGTGCTGCTGGCCAGCGCTTTCGTGTCGCTCAATGCGCACGCGATCGATCTGATCCAGGTATACCAGCAGGCCCTGGCCAACGACGCCACCTTCGCCAGCGCGCGCGCCTCGCTCGCGGCCGGACGGGAACGCGTAACCCAGGGGCGGGCCGGTCTGCTGCCGCAGGTCGGCTTGTCGGGGTCCGTCATCAGGAGCGATAGCGATTTCTCGCCCTTCAACGAAGGCCAGACGGTCGTCATCGGCGGTGTGCCGACCCAGGTGGGCGCCAGCGGCTCGAACCTGACCACCAAGGAATACACGCTGGCGCTGAGCCAGCCGCTGTTCCGCTGGGACCGCTGGCAGACGTATGAGCAGAGCAAACTGAGCCAGGCAATCGCCGAAGCCCAGTTCGCCCAAGCCCAGCAAGACCTGATCACGCGCGTGGCGCAAGCCTATTTCGACGTGCTCTCGGCCCAGGACACGCTGGAATCGATCCGCGCCCAAAAAAGCGCCGTGACCGAGCAGCTGGCCTCGGCCAAGCGCAATTTCGAGGTCGGCACCCAGACCATTACCGATACCCACGAAGCGCAAGCGGCGTACGACCTGGTGGTGGCGCAGGAGTTTGCCGCCGTCAACGACCTGGACAACAAGCGCAACGCGCTGCAGGCCATCATCGGCACCGATCCGGGCGCGCTGGCGACGCTGCAGTCCGGCATCACGCTGGCGCCGCCGCAGCCGGCCCTGGTCGACCAGTGGGTGTCGTCGGCCGAGAACCAGAACTATGGTGTGACGGTATCGCAGCTGGCGCTGGAATCGGCCAAGCGCGACATCTCGAAGAACCGCGCCGGCCACCTGCCGACGCTCGACCTGGTGGCCAGCTCGACCCGCCGCGATACCAGCGGACGGATCCAGAGCGCCTCGGGCGACAACCGCAACAATTCGATCGGCGTGCAGTGGAACGTGCCGATCTTCAGCGGCTATGCCGTCACCAGCCGCGTGCGCGAAGCGATCGCGCTGGAAGACAAGGCCCGCAACGACCTCGAAACCACGCGCCGCAACGCTGCCCTGCAAGCGCGCCAGGCTTTCCTGGGCGTGAACAGCGGCCTGGCCCAGGTCAAGGCGCTGCAGGCGGCGGAAGTGTCGAGCCAGTCGGCGCTCGAATCGAACAAGCTCGGCTACCAGGTCGGCGTGCGCATCAACATCGACGTGCTCAATGCCCAGCGCCAGCTGTACTCGACCCGCACCGATCTGGCGCGCGCCCGTTACAACACCATCCTGAACGGCCTGCGCCTGAAGAGCGCGTCGGGCTCGCTGCGCGAAGCGGATCTGGTACCGGTGAATAACCTGCTGCAAAAGTAAGCTGCACAGAAAATATGCATCCTGGCTCCAGGATGCAAATAAAGAACGGCGCCTGTCTTTTTCCGACCGGCGCCGTTTTGCGTCAGGCGGGTGCTTATTTACGTGGCCTGAGTAAGCCCAGTCCATGTCCTGTGCGCACCACGATGGCGCCATCGTCAGCGACCGCCAGCGCCGCCACCAGCACCACGCCTTGCGGCAAGTCCTTGACGCGTGCGTTGAGGTCGACGATGCCGTAGGCGGGACCCCAGGCGGTGGCATGCTCGGCGCGGCTCCTGGGGTCGGTCGAGGATCCGATCGCCAGGCCGGCCGCATTGATGGCGACGGCATCGGAGTAGCGGCCGTCGCCCAGCGTGCCGAGTTCGCGCAGCGTGCTGCCGTCGTGCAGGAAAGCGATCTGGCGGCCGTCGGGATAGTAGACATAGCCCACCACTGCGCCGGCGCCATTGATCGCGCGCGCCTCCGAGCCGCGCGCGCCGCTGGGCAGGCCGAGGTCGTGCATCGTGCCGGCATCGAAGCGGAACGCGCGCAAGTCGCCGTTTGCGGCGCGCGCGTAGCCGACCACCTGGCCGGCGTCGTTGATGTCCTGGGCCAGCGAATTCTGGGACAGCGTGCCCAGATCCTGGAGCGGCGCGCCGCTGCGGGCGTCGTAGAGGAAGGCGTGGAACCAGGCGTCGCCGGGGCCGTAGGCATAGCCCGCCACCTGGCCGACACCGTTCACGGCGAGCGCAAACGAACTCGATCCGCCGAAGGTGCCGAGGTCGCGCATCGCCTTGCCGTCGTGATAGAAGGCATGCCATTGTCCGGCGGCGGTGGCGGCCCAGCCGGCCACGCGGCCGCAGGTGTTGATCACGTTGCCGTAGGAATCGGCCCCGCCCAGCGTACCGAGGTCATGCAGGCTGCCGTCGTAGAAGAAGGCGTGCGGCACGCCGTCGCGGGTCGCGCCCCAGCCGGCGATATGGCCGCAGCGGCTCACCGAGAAGGCGCGGGCGGCGTCGCCGCCGAAACTGCCGAGATCGATATTCGTGCTGCCGTTGAAGTAGAAGGCGCGCGTGTTGCCGGCCGCATCCCACGAGGTACCCGCGACCAGGCCGCCATTGGCGATGCCCTGGCGCGCGACGTCGCCGTAGACGATGCCGGGCAGGCCGAGCGCCGTGTAATCGTAGAGCGGGCCGCGTTCGGCCGCGGGCGGCGGCGTGGGATGCGGACGGTGATGGCCGCCGTCGCTGCCGCCGCAGGCGGACAGCAAGGCCGCCAGCGCCAACGCGGCGCTCGCACGGCGGGGCAAGGAAGTTGCAGCGGCAAAACAGGTAGGGAACATGGCGCGCTCCATTGACGAGTTGACGATTCAGTCTAGGACGCGCCTGTCCGCTTCGTTCCTTCATTGAAGAGTTTGCTTGGCACCGGTCAAATCGGGTGTTGACGGTCTACAAGAAAAACGGCGCCGCAGCGCCGTTCGTTACTGCTTATGCCTGGCGCTGGCGCCATTCGATCAGCTCGGCGATCGTCAGGATCGGGAAGCCGCGCTCCTCGGCGAAGCGTTCGATGGCTTCGCCGCGCATCATCGTACCGTCCGGATTCATCAGTTCGCACAGGACGGCGGCCGGGGGCAGGCCCGCCAGCATGGCCAGGTCGACCGAGCCTTCGGTGTGGCCGGCGCGCGCCAGCACGCCACCCGGCGTGGCGCGCAGGGGGAACACGTGGCCTGGACGCGCCAGGTGCGCCGGCTGTGCATCGGGCGCGATGGCCGCGCGGATCGTGGTGACCCGGTCCTGCGCCGAAACACCGGTGGTGACGCCATCGCGCGCCTCGATCGAGACGGTGAAGGGGGTGCCGTAGCGGCTGCCGTTCTCGATCGCCATCGGTGGCAGGTCGAGGCGGCGTACGGTGTCGGCCGACAGGCACAGGCAGACGATGCCGCTGCATTCGCGGATCATCAAGGCCATGGTTTCCGTAGTGAGCTTATCGGCAGCGACGATCAGGTCCGCTTCGTTCTCGCGGTCGAAGTCGTCGAGCAGGATGACGGGAATGCCCGCCCGCATCGCGCCCAGTGCGGCTGCGATGCGGCCGTCCAGGTCAGGACTGTAGAGAGTGTAAGTATTGACTAACATGTGAAACGCTCCTCGCGGTAAGTTGGCGAAAAACGCGACAGGGCAAGCGAAAACGCGCGCTCGCACACACCGGCCGGGCGGCAGGCATGCGGGAGCGCGTGGTAGCGCACATCTTCTTTCATCCGGACTATGACCGTCGGCTCTGGCATCGCACCAGATCTGCTGACCTTGTTTGGAGAAACAAGCGCTCGCGGGCTCGACCGTTGCCGGTCCTACCGCCGGTGGGGAATTCCACCCCGCCCCGAAGACGTATTTTTTTGCCTGGGGAACAGGCGAGATAATTGTAGCACCGCTCTCTGATCCTCGCTGGGACGCAAGTTACAAGACTATTTCATTCCGCGTAAATCTAGCTCTGTGAAATTAATATATGTCAGAAAAGTAAGTGGGTCGGCAAATATTATGGACATATAAAGAAACCGGCCAGGCATAAATAAGAAGAAAATTGAGCGATAATTCCACTAGGTGAAGTGGGGTTGGGGCGCCGCATAAGACTAGGAATGTCCCTAAAGCGAAATTTCTCTGACCAGTCAATTTCCATTTCAGTCATGGCATATATTTCAAGCGCAACTGCCAGCAAAATGAAAAAAACTTTTGCATCTCCGTTAAAAGCAGAGATGAGCGACCCAACAAGTAGCACAAATGCTGCCAACTTAAAATGTTTTATCATGCTGATCGACCCAGTTTGATAAGCCGAAAAAAATGCAGGAAAGTCCCATTTGGTCGCATGCGGCGTCCATATGGGACTTATTTTTCGGAATTAAATGATCTTTAAACTTTAAGTACCTCAGGAGACTTCTTAATCCTAATTATTTAAGTTCACCCAAAGATTTTTTCTCGCAAATAGTTGTTATAAAGCCAAGTTCCAGCAGTATAGCCCCCAGCAAACGCGACCCCAAGCGGCCCCCATGTTTCACTCATGCTCAAGAGTGCAATAGTAACTTTTGCATTCAACATGACTCCACCATTAGCTTCATCAATTTCTTCGATATTGAGCTCTCGCATGATTACCTTTCAAGAAAAGAAGGGAGGGTGTTTTAAATATGCCAAAATTCTGATAGAAGTATTTCTTTCAAAGGGACGGCATTGAGGATTTTATTTTCTCTAAGAAATTTTGTCGAGTGAGATGTTGCACTATCTTGCGGAGTATCAAGATTTCCAAGATTTTGATTTTTCGCAATAGACGCTGGCTTCGTTAGTCGAGGTTATTGGGATATGGACCGTGGATATTGCATATGCAATCATGCAATGGTGTGCACGCTCTCGGCATAATTGGATTCGGCGAAATAATCTTAAGGGTGCAACTACTGCCCTGATTGCGACCGAAGAATAAGCACCTACGTTCAAAAGAAATCATTAGAAGATCGCGAAATAAAGAGATTTCCTAAGAAAACACAGCAGGATTGAGGCGCGCTCAACGATGAGAATAGCAAAATCCCCTAAGTACTCGACCGCAAATAAATGTGAATTTTGGCAAATAGGGCTGGATACGGAGTAAGGCGGAGAGCGTGCCGCAGTGCGAGCAGTGCAAGTCCGAGCCGACGCAGCAACGCGCCGGCTCTGGCAGCCAAAAACACATTCATTTACGGTGAGTACTTAGGGGCCTTAGGCCGTTGGTCGGGGCGAAAGAAAGGCCCCTTGAAGGGGCCTTGGAGGCGAGCTCTGTTGGGATTAGAGCCGGGCTTTCGTGGAGGACAGGGAGGGCGATTAGTAGACGGGAGAGCGTTCACTTCGCTTTGGCTCTGATGGTTTCCAGATAAGGCGTCAAAAACGGCTCGTCTTTGGCGTAGTTGTTATGCCGTGTTTGGCTCTCTATCACTGTAGTCTTGACTTGCTTCGCCATGGCAATCACCTCGTCGCGGCTTTTCCCGGCTTGAGCGCCAAGCTCCATCGCTAGCTCGCGATACGCTCGTTGGTTAACAATCCAGGTGGCCAGGAGCTCTTTTTGAGCGTTATAAGTCGCGTTAAATTCAGGGCTGACGGCGGCGATTTCCGCCATGGGGCGTGCAAGCAAAGCCTGGTAATTCCGGTTAGCGGCCTGCGCTTGTTCCAAGACAGCCTCCGTTCTCTTGAGCTTTTGCAGCAATTTCTCGCCCAGATCCACCAGATAATCGCTTTCGGCCTCGTAACTGCTGATTGAGCTCACGGCTTCGGCGGCGATAGACTGTGCTCGTTTGTCGGCGTCAATGCGCCCCATGGCGGCGGCGTGAGCCTGTTGGGCTTTCTCGGCCAGCTCATTGGACCGAGCTTGCGTTTCATTTTTCTAGTAGTTGGTCATTACTTGTTGGCTGTCCCACTCGCTCATACAAAGCCTCTCTCGCACAGAGCGAGCTTATGCTGGCGAAATACTGGGACATCAAGGCCGCCCCCGCTGGAGCGCTGTGTAAGCCTTGCGTTGGAATAAAGCACAGTCTATTTTAGCAGTGTTCATTGTCCTTAATCCAATCGATAAGCGGGCTATCAGCGGATTAGAGCCGGGCTTTCGTGGAGAGAGAGGGGGCGTGTCTAGTAGTCTCTCAATTTTTGCTGTCAAAGTCGAATTAGCAATGCAGCAAGAGTTGAGCGATGAAAAATCTAGAGCTCTCCGAAGACGAGCGGCGCACGCTGCGTGAGATGGGCATTTTTCACCCGTATCCGAGGTCACGAATGCGGGCTCAAGGGATTTTGCGATTGAGCCAGGGTTTGGCCCTGCGGCAAACTGCTTATAAGTTTGGAGTGCATTCGAACAGCGTCGAACAGTGGCGGCAGCGTTGGGGAAATTTGGTCTGGTCGGGCTCTACGAAGGGCGTCACACGGGCCGGCCGAGGAAGTGGACGACCCAGCAGCAACATGCGGTTGGAGAGTTGGAGAATTCCGAGGGGGTACGGTTGACGCGCTGCTGCGACAGATCGAACAGGACCCTGATCATACGCGCATTAGCGAAAGCACAGCCGTACGGTATCTCAGGGAGATGGATTTCACTTACAAGCGCTATTGCCACAGTTTAAAAAAAGCGAAATCAAGAAGCGTTCGAGCACGCCAGCAAAGTAATCGGGGCGCTGGTCCGGCTCGATCGTGAGCGGCAGTGTGAACTGCTGTATTTCGATGAATCGGGTTTCAGTCCGAACCCGCCGGTGCAGTACGGCTGGGGCAGGATTGGTCAGACACGGTCAGTCGCGCCGCTAGCGCATCGGCAGCGCGTCAACGTACTTGGAGCATTACGCCACGACGGTCAGTTCATTTGGGCGACACAGCAGCGACCGACCACACGCGCCGATGTGATCGCCTTTTTCGACCACGTAGCAGCACAGTCGCACTCAGTGCCACGCATTGTCTTGATCGAGAATGCCGAACTACACAAAGGCGAAATTATGGAGAAGAAGCGACGCCAGTGGGAAAGACACGGACTTTACCTTTACTATCTGCCGCCCTATAGCCCAGAACTCAACCGCATCGAAATACTGTGGAAGCATGCTAAGCATTTCTGGCGCCGCTTCGCCGCCAAGAACGGCACGGATCTGCTCGATGAAATTCAATCATTGATGAGAGATTTCGGCAGCAAGTTCACGATAAATTTGGCGCTGTTCGCATTAAGTGTGGAATCTTCCGGAACGGCTGAGGTCCAACCTCACTCGTCGACGCCGGAGGAAGCATGCATGCACGCACATTCGAGCAATGGATCACCCAGCTCAGCAGCTTGACGCGCCGCCAGCGCGAGCGGCTGCTCGACTTGCTGCTGCCAGCGGCCAAGCTCGACCAGGTCATCGGCGTCATCGAGCAGACCGGCGCTCCCCGGCTCAGATGCGCGCATTGCGACTCGCGCGATTTTTATCGGCACGGCCATGCGCATGGTCTGCAACGCTACCGCTGCAAGCGATGCGGGCGCACGTGCAACGCCCTCAGCGGCACCGCGCTCGCGCGCCTGCGCTACAAGGGACGTTGGCTCGACTATCTGGGCAGCATGCTCGACTCGCGCAGCATCCGCCGCAGCGCCGCTGAGCATGGGGTTGCCGGGGCAACCAGCTTCCGTTGGCGTCATCGGTTTTTGAGCGTTAGCAAGGATGATCGGGCGCAACGCCTGTCTGGCATTGCGGAGGCCGACGAAATGTACCTGCTCGAATCGCAGAAAGGTGCGCGCAAGCTCGAGCGCCCGCCACGCAAACGCGGCGGCAAAGCGACAAAACGCGGGATCTCGAACGAGCAGATGTGCATCCTGGTGGCACGCGACCGGACTGGCCAAACGCTGGACTGGGTACCCGGCAAGGGAACACTGACGCCGGCGCAATTACACCAGCATTTATTGCCGCGGCTGGCGCACGACGCCTTGCTCGTCTCCGATGGCCATCCCGCCTACCGCGCCTTTGCCCGCCAAACCGGCGTCACGCACCAGGCGGTCAATCTGAGAGCGGGGATCCGGGTCCGTGGCGCCATCCACGTGCAGAACGTCAACAGCTACCACAGCCGTCTGCGCGGCTGGCTTCTGCCGTTTCGCGGCGTGGCAAGCCGTTACCTGAGCAATTATCTGGGCTGGCGCTGGGCGCTCGATGGCGGACGCATCGGGACCGCGGAAGGCTTGCTGCGGGCGGCACTGGGCACGCGTCCCACAGCAGGTTTCAACACTTAACGCGAACAGCGCCATAAATTTTGCATGACTACTTAGTCATTTCCTTGGATATGAGTCAGCTGTTCAAACCGCTTACAGTCTGGTTATCCTTGCGCTGGATGAACTCGATCTTGTAGCCGTCCGGGTCGGTGACGAAGGCAATCACGGTGGAACCGCCCTTGACCGGGCCCGGTTCGCGCGTGATGTTGCCGCCGGCGGCGCGCACGGCGTCGCAGGTGGCGTAGATGTCGTCGGCGGAAATGGCGATGTGGCCATAGGCGGTGCCCATGTCGTAGCTGTCGGTGCCGTGGTTATAGGTCAGCTCGAGTTCGGCGTGGTCGGGATTGCTGCCGTAGCCGAGGAAGGCGAGGGTGTACTTGTATTCGGGGTTGTCGCTGGTACGCAGCAGTTTCATGCCGAGCACGGTGGTGTAGAAGTCGATCGAACGCTGCAGGTTGCCGACGCGGAGCATGGTGTGCAGGATGCGCATGGGAGGGTCTTTCTGGTGAAATCGAAAACGGCAATTTTAGGCGTTCGGGCGATTTCTTGCCGGACGGGGCATTCGATGCCCGTCCGGCAGGCGGTGCTGGCTTAGCTTTCCAGACGCGAGGTCAAGGTGATCTTGGCATTGAGCAGCTTCGACACCGGGCAGTTTTCCTTGGCGGTGGTGGCTGCCTTGTCGAAGGCTTCCTGGCTGGCGCCGGCGATCTTGGCGACCAGGTCCAGGTGCACCGCGGTGATCGAAAAGCCGCCTTCGACCTTTTCCATCGAGACCGTGGCCGTGGTGCGCAGTTCTTGCGCCGTCAGGCCGGCCTCGCCGAGCTGGCCGGACAGGGCCATCGTGAAGCAGCCCGCGTGCGCGGCGCCGATCAGTTCTTCGGGATTGGTGCCGGGGCCGTCTTCGAAACGGGTATTGAAACCGTATTGCGAATCCTTGAGCACGCCGCTGCCGGTCGAGACCGCGCCCTTGCCGTCTTTCAGGCCGCCGCTCCAGACGGCGCTGCCCTTACGTTGAATGGTCATCGCTAGACTCCTTGTTAGTTGGTGTTGCCCGGAACGGGCTTGGCCACATCGTGGTCGCGCATCGATTCGTGGCGGTCGGGTTGCGGATTGGCCTGGCCGGTGGCGCCCGCTTTCGGCTCGACGGCTTCGCTGATGCCGGGCGTGTTGCGCAGGTCGGTATCGACCAGCCCTTGCGCCAGGTCCTCGGCGGCCTGCTTCATGATGCCGCGTGGCTCGGCGTCCTGGCCGTCGGGCGACTCGTCGCGCTCGTGCGGCGAACGCTTGACGCCGTCGTTTTCGATCTTCGCATCGGTATTGACGAAGCGATCTTTGGTTTCGATAACCATGGGGGTTCTCCTCTGCTGACTCTTGCATGAATCCTAACGTGTCGTGCATTCGACAGTCGCGCAATTGGATGATGCTTTTTTGCAATTAACTAGTTACCATGCTGTATTCGTCATCCTTGCCGGACGCCCCAGTGAATAACGAGCCCCAAGTGCAGCACGCCATCACCAACTGCCCGAATTGCGGGACTCCGCTCACCGGCAAGTTCTGCCAGGGCTGCGGCCAGGCCGCGCATCTGCATGTGCCGAGCGCGCGCGAATTTCTCCACGAATTCATCGCCCATTACGTGGCGCTGGAAGGCAAGCTGTGGACGTCGATGAAGCTGCTGGTCTTCCGTCCCGGCCGCCTGACGCGCGATTACATCGAAGGCAAGCGCGCGCGCTATATCGAGCCGCTGCGCCTGTACCTCACCTTCAGCATCATTTTCTTTGCCATCTTTAAGCTCAGCGGCAACAGCTTCGGCGAGGCCGTGTCGAGCGCGCCTTCCGCGCGCGACTCGCAAGCGGTGATCGAAGCCAAGGCGGAGGCGGCCAGGGAAGTGGCCGCCGCGCTGGAGGAAAAGCGCGCGCAGGACGCGACGCCGGCGGGCGCGGCCGTGCTCCGCAAGAATAAAGACCGCCGCAGCGTGATCGAATTCGATGAAGGCGACACGAACCGCTTGCAAAAATTCGCCGATTCCGTCCACCCGACGCTGGGCAAGAAGGTCGCCCACTTCAGCTCGCTGACCGAAGCGGAGCGCAACGCCGCCCTGAAGCGCGCTTTCTTCAGCAACACCCCTTACGCGATCTTCTTGCTGATGCCGGTGTTCGCGGCCCTGCTCAAGCTGCTCTATCTCGGTTCCGGGCGGCGTTACGGCGAACACCTGCTGTTCGCGCTGCATGCGAATGCGTTTGCCTTCCTGATGCTGAGCGTGATCCTCCTTTTGCCGGATTCCATTTCGCTGGCCGGACCCTTGCTCATGCTGTGGATGGTGTTTTATTTGCCCACCGCCATGCGCAAGGTGTACGGGGGCGGGCGCGTGCTGACGGCGCTGCGTTGGATCGTCCTGATGACCATGCACCTGCTGTGTTCCGTCTTTGCGGTCCTGGCCGCCTTCGGCCTGGCTGTGATCACCTGATCTTGCAGTTCTTCCCCCGTCGCATCTATACTGTGATTTCGTACAGTATTTGATGCGCGGCCGGGTGGCAGCGGCCGGGATTATCGGTTAATCTCCAGCGTGTTCGCCCATCCATCGCCGAGAGACCCTATGCCCCTGACCACCGAATCGCCATCGATCATCGCGCTCGTGGTGCGGCAAAATACCGCCGGCATCGAAGAACCGGTCGCGAAAGTCGTCGCCTTCCTGCAAGAGGCGGGGCACCGGGTCGTGTTCGAAGCCGACACCGCGGCCCACCTCGGCATGCCGGGCGTGGAGACGATGACGGTGCCCGAAATCGGCGAGCAGGCCCCGCTGGCCATCGTCATGGGCGGCGACGGCACCATGCTCGGCATCGCGCGCCAGCTCGCCAAATACGATATCGCCCTGATCGGCATCAACCTGGGCCGGCTCGGTTTCATTACCGACATCCCGGTCGAGCGCATGCTGCCGGCGCTCGGCGAAATCCTGCAAGGCAAGGCCACCACCGAAAAGCGTACCCTGCTCGAAGGGCGCGTGATGCGCGGCGGCGACATGATTTATTGCGGCGTGGCCGTCAACGACATCGTCGTGGCGCGCGGCAGCGGCGCCGGCATGGTGGAATTGCGCGTCACGGTCGACGGTCACTTCATGTACAACCAGCGCTCGGACGGCCTGATCGTCTCGACGCCGACCGGTTCCACCGCCTATGCCTTGTCGGCCGGCGGACCCCTGCTGCACCCCAGCCTGCAGGGGATCGTGCTGGTGCCGATCGCCCCGCACGCGCTGTCGAACCGGCCGATCGCGATTCCCGACACCAGCGAGATCGTGGTCGAGATCGTCAGCGGACGCGACACCTCGGTGAACTTCGACATGCAGACCTTCGCCTCGCTGCAGCATGGCGACGAAATCTTCATCTCGCGTTCGCCCGACACCATCACCTTCCTGCATCCGGAAGGCTGGAGCTACTACCACACGCTGCGCGAAAAGCTGCATTGGCACGAATATCCGTCGAACGACGGCAAGCTCAAATAATTCCAGATCCGGGAGATTTCTCTTTTCATGCTGCGCACTCTGACCATCCGCGACTTCGTCATCGTCGACGCCATCGAACTCGAATTCGCCCGTGGCTTTTCGGTCCTGACCGGCGAGACCGGGGCCGGTAAATCGATCCTGATCGATGCGCTGCAACTGGCGCTGGGCGGGCGCGGCGACGCCAGCATGGTGCGCGAAGGCGCGGCCAAGGCCGACATCACGGCCGATTTCGCCTTGACGGAAGCGGCGACACGCTGGCTCGAGCAGCACGAGTTCGCCAGCGACGAGGGCGGGGCGCTGCTGCGCCGCGTGATCGACAATGCCGGCCGCTCGAAAGCCTATATCAACGGCATCGCGGCCACCGCCGGCCAATTGCGCGAGCTGGGCGAGATGCTGGTCGATATCCACGGCCAGCACGCGCACCAGTCGCTGTTGAAATCCGACGCCCAGCGCGCACTGCTGGACAATCAAATCGCCGTGCGCGATCCGGCTGCCGCGCCCGAGGCCCAGGAAGTGGCGCTGGCCTGGCGCGCCTGGCGTGCCCTGTCGCGCCAGCGCGAGGAATACGAAACGAATGCGAAGAACGTGCTGATCGAGCGCGAGCGCCTCGAGTGGCAGGTGAGCGAGCTCGACAAGCTGGCGCCGAAGGCCGGCGAGTGGCTCGAGATCACGAACGAGCACAGCCGCCTGTCGCATGCCGCCAGCCTGATCGAAGGCGCCCAGGAAGCGCTCGAGGCGCTGTCGGAAGCCGACCATCCGATCTTGTCGCAACTGTCCTCGCTCAATACCAAGCTGGGTAAACTGGTCGACGTCGATGCCGAATTGCAGAGCGTGCTCGACTGCATGGAACCGGCCCGCATCCAGCTGCAGGAAGCGGTGTATGCGCTCAACAGCTATATCGACAAGGTCGAACTCGACCCGAGCCGCCTGCGCCAGGTCGACGCCCGCATGGATGCGCTGCACAGCACCGCGCGCAAGTACCACGTGACGCCGGAAGAACTGCACGAAGAGCACGCCACCCTGGCCGCCAAGCTGGTCCAGCTGGCCGACGCCAGCGACATGGAAGGCTTGAAGCGCCAGGAAGCCAAGGCCGAGGCTGCCTACCGCAAGCTCGCCGAGCGCCTTTCGCAGCGGCGCATCGCGGCCGCGCGCGCGCTCGGCGAGCAGGTGACGAACGCGATGCAGGAACTGAGCATGGGCGGCGGCCGTTTCGAGGTCGCGCTCAATCCGGGCGAGCCGGGCGCGCATGGCCTCGAACAGGTCGAATTCCTGGTGGCCGGCCACGCCGGCGTGGCGCCGCGCGCACTGGCCAAGGTCGCCTCGGGCGGTGAACTGGCGCGCATCTCGCTGGCGATTTCCGTGATCACCTCGAACGCGACCACCACCCCGACCCTGATCTTCGACGAGGTCGACAGCGGCATCGGCGGCGGCGTGGCCGAAGTGGTGGGGCGCTTGTTAAAACGCCTGGGCCAGGAACGCCAAGTGCTGTGCGTGACCCACTTGCCGCAGGTGGCAAGCCAGGCCAACCAGCACTTCCAGGTGGCCAAGGGAACCACCGGCGAAGGGCGCACCGTCTCGCGCATCGAGATCCTCAACAACCGGGCGCGGGTGGAAGAAGTGGCGCGCATGCTGGGCGGGATCGAGATCACCGAGACGACGCGCAAGCATGCGCGCGAGCTGCTGGCGTCCTGAGCGCCAGCGCTCGCGCCCCTCCTAGAAATACCCGCTATAGCTGCCCGGCAGGCCCTTCGATCGTGGCGGCTGCACGGGGGCCGGCTCATAGACCAGATCGATGCGCGCCTCCGGCACGTTGAAGGTCAGGCCGGCCGGGGGGCTGTCGCCGTCGACCCGGACCCAGGACAGCGACAGCGCCGACAAGTCTTTCGCGTCTTGCTGCAGCAGCAGACCGACCAGGTCGAATTCGAGCTTGCCCGGGCCATGGTGGGAAGAGGCGGCGATTTCGAAGGCGCCCAGGGTGCCGACGAAGGTCTTGTTATTGGTCGCGTCCGAATCGATCACGGATGGCATGTTCAGGTACAGCGCATAGTAATAGCCGCCGCGCCGTCCGAGTTCGCTCAACTGGGCGCCATCGACGACGAATTTGATCGACCCCACCAGTCCCCCGCTTGCGCTGATATCGCCGCCCCGTCGCGCGGCGATGATGGCCTTCATTTCTGTCGCATCTTTCTGGCTGAAATTCAGGCTGGCGGACAGGGACTGTTCGTCGAACGCGACTTTGGCGACGCCGCCGAGCGAGCGCCGCTGGGCCGAGATCTGGCGCCCGGCCAGGCGGGTGAACTGTTTGAACGGGGGGCGCGACGGCAGGCGCGGCGACGACAACGGCGTGCCCTTGGCCGCGAAGGCCGTTGCGCCGGAGGGCGGCAGCGCAGTCGGCACCGTGTCGTTGTCGTAATCGTAGCCAAGCCAGCCCGGGTGATAAGTCCGGTAGCGTTCGATCGTCAGGTTGGGGGCATACACGTTGGAGCCGGCCCAGTAGGCATTGCTGTTGGTGGGCGAATATGGCCACGCGGTTCCCGGAATGCCTTTGCTGTCGGGAAGCGCCCAGGCATGCGTCAAGCGGTCGATATTCGCGTGATGCAGATAAAAAATCGGATCGAAAGGCGATTGCATCGTGCTCATGATGCCGCCAATCAGGTTATGTACCGGATTATGCGGCGCGCTTTCGATGCGGGCCTCGAAGGAATTGGTGGTGCCGCGCTGAAAGTTGAACACCTCGGGCGCAAACGGCGCCAAGGTAAGCGCGTTATACACGCTCTCGCCCGCGCGCTCCAGATACAGGGGGTTGCTGGGCGCCGGATCCGTGAAGTCGGCCGGCAAGCCGGCATCGGCATAATAATCCCAATAGGGCAGGTTCAGGGTCGGATCGCCCGAGGAAAGGCGCAGCTGCTGCTCGAAGCAATATAAATAGCCCCGATGCCAGGAAATGAAATAGGGGACATCGTGTGGGCAATAGTTCTGGTGCACATTCACCCAAAAATGCAGCGAGCCCTGATCGGCGGGATTGGTATTTTGGCGCATCGCGGAAATGGCGTTCAGGTACGACTGGTATTGATTCGTTTCCCTGAATTGCTGCCACTCGAGGCGAATGCGCGGCCCCGTGCTGGCGCGGGCTAGAGGCGGAAAGCCGTGCAGGGCGGCCGCCCCTAAAATACCTTTAATCAATTGCCTACGGTGCTGATCCGCGCGTTTCATGTGATGTCCTTTGAGCGAGCAATAACCAATTCGGTGCACTCAAAGTGTAAAGAGGATGCCGGCCTTATATGCTGAGCACGACTAGTTAGATTGATAATGATCAGATAATAATTTCAATAGTTTCTCTCGATTATTATTAATACTCATTACTAATTTCCAAAAGTATTTATTTCAAGACCGGCAGGGCGGCGTCGCGTGGGGCGGCGCCACCCAGGCCAAGCGGCAACATTGCTGAACGGCTGAGTTAGCACACCGATCGTAAATATCGTCGCGACGCCGTAAGCGGCCCACATATAATGGAGGCCCCGTGCCGCCTCCCGTTTCCCACATGCCCTTCAGAAAAGAACCCGCCCATACCCACGGCACGCCTGCCCGCAGCGCCATTGTCCTCGTCAATCTGGGCACGCCCGATGCGCCGACCCGGTCCGCGGTCAAGCGCTACCTGAAAGAATTCCTGTCCGACCCGCGCGTGGTGGAAATTCCGCGCCTGGTCTGGTGGTGCATCCTGAACCTGATCATCCTGCCGTTCCGCTCGGGCGCCTCGGCCAAGAAATACCAGACGATCTGGACCCGCGAAGGCTCGCCCCTGAAAGTGCACACCCAGAAGCAGGCGAACCTGCTCGCCGACGCGCTCGAGGAACGCGGCCACGAAGGCGTGCAGGTCCGCATGGCGATGCGCTACGGTTCGCCTTCGCTGCCGGAAGTGCTCGACGCGCTCAAGCAGGAGCAGTGCGACCGCATCGCCGTCCTGCCTGCCTATCCGCAATACTCCGGCACGACCACCGGCTCGATCTGGGACGCCGTGTTTGCCCACTACAAGGAGATCCGCAACGTGCCCGAGCTGCGCCTGGTCAAGCACTACCATGACCACGACGGCTATATCGACGCGCTGCACGACGTCGTGCAGGCCCATTGGGACGCCCACGGGCGCGGCCAGATGCTGGTGATGAGTTTCCATGGGGTGCCGAAGCGCACGCTGATGCTGGGCGACCCGTATTACTGCGAATGCCAGAAGACGGCGCGCCTGCTGGCCAGCCGCCTGCGCCTGGCGCCGAGCGAATACGTCGTCACCTTCCAGTCACGCTTCGGCAAGGCCGAGTGGCTCCAGCCCTATACGGCGCCAACCGTGCAGGCGCTGGCGCGCGAGGGCCTGCAGCGCGTGGACGTGATCTGCCCCGGTTTTACCAGCGACTGCCTGGAAACCCTGGAAGAAATCTCGATGGAAGTGAAACACGATTTCGAACGTGCGGGCGGCAAGGAATTTCATTACATTCCCTGCCTGAACGAATCGCCGACCTGGATCGTCGGCCTGGCCGAAATCGCCGAACAGCACCTGATCGGCTGGCCCACCATGATGAGCCCGTCCCAGCGCGACGCCGAGCGTCGCGATGCCGAGCTCGGGCGAGAGAACGCGGTGCGCCTGGGGGCGTGAAGCGGGTCCGGTCTCGACCGCTGGTGGGCGCATCGGGCACCAGCCCCCCATCCGCCTGCCCGGCCGCCCAGCCTGTTAAAATGGCACGTTTTGACGGCCTGTTCTACACCCCGGCGTAGCAGATGCACGCTACCGCAAGCGCGGTGTAGACCACGACGGCGCTGCTGATCCACTGCAATTTCATGATGGCTCCCTTGGCCCTGGTTCTTGTTGTTCGTACGCGATGACGCGTTACACGAATGGTAGAGCTAGCGTCCAAGGAAAGAATCAGCTCATCGGTAAATGTTGTAACAAATGTTGTCAGCTTTTCTGCTGACCTCTGTTTCAATACCCCTTGAATTTGTAGGAGATCACCCCATATGCGGCGCTGTACGACGAATGTGTCCGTCTCATTATTCAGCCAAGTAATTGATTTCAGGAGTGTTTTCGATGCATGATCAAGAAAATCCAGAGGTGATTCCCCAGCCGGAGAGCGATGCCGCTCCCGCCGCACAGGCCGCACCGGCAGCCGGCGAGCCGGGCCTTGAAGAACAGCTGAGCGCGACCGAAGCCAAGCTGGCTGAAATGCACGACGCGTTCATGCGCGCCAAGGCCGACGCCGAGAACATCCGCCGCCGCGCCCAGGAAGACGTCAGCAAGGCCCATAAATTTGCGATCGAAAGCTTCGCCGAGGCCATGGTGCCGGTGCGCGACAGCCTGGAGATGGCATTGAAGGTCGAAGCGCCGACGATCGATTCGATCAAGGAAGGCGTCGAAATGACGCTCAAGCAGCTCACCGCGGCCTTCGAGAAGAACCGCCTGGTCGAAGTCATGCCGGCGCAGGGCGACAAGCTCGACCCGAACAAGCACCAGGCCGTCGCCGTCGTCCCGGCCGACCAGGAAGCCAATACCGTGGTGACCGTCCTGCAAAAAGGCTACATGATCGCCGACCGCCTGTTGCGTCCGGCAATTGTCACTGCATCGCAGGCAAAATAAGAAAAACATTCTGTGCCAGGGGCATTGCCCTTGAAAGCGCGCAGTTTTTCCCAATATTCCACTACATCCGAAACTTCAGTATTTCAAAGGAAAAAAATCATGGGCAGAATCATCGGTATCGACCTGGGCACCACCAACTCGTGCGTTGCGATCATGGAGAACGGCCAACCTAAGGTCATCGAAAATGCGGAAGGCGCGCGTACGACGCCGTCGATCATCGCTTACCAGGAAGATGGCGAGATCCTCGTCGGTGCACCTGCGAAACGCCAGGCAGTCACCAATCCAAAGAACACCCTGTTCGCCGTCAAGCGCCTGATCGGCCGCAAGTACGACGAGAAGGAAGTCCAGAAGGACATCGGCCTGATGCCGTACGCCATCGTCAAGGCCGACAACGGCGACGCCTGGATCGGTGTGCGCGACAAGAAGCTGGCTGCCCAGCAAGTGTCGGCTGAGATCCTGCGCAAGATGAAGAAGACCGCCGAAGACTACCTCGGCGAAGAAGTCACCGAAGCGGTCATCACCGTGCCGGCCTACTTCAACGACTCGCAGCGCCAGGCAACCAAGGATGCCGGCCGGATCGCGGGCCTGGACGTCAAGCGCATCATCAACGAGCCAACCGCGGCCGCGCTGGCGTTCGGCCTGGACAAGACCGAAAAGGGCGACCGCAAGATCGCCGTGTATGACCTGGGCGGCGGCACCTTCGACGTCTCGATCATCGAGATCGCGGACGTGGACGGCGAGAAGCAGTTCGAAGTGCTGTCGACCAACGGCGACACCTTCCTCGGCGGCGAAGACTTCGACCAGCGCATCATCGATTACATCATCGACGAATTCAAGAAGATCAACGGCCTCGACCTGTCGAAAGACGCGATCGCCCTGCAGCGCATCAAGGCGTCGGCCGAGCGCGCGAAGATCGAACTGTCGTCGTCGCAGCAGACCGAAATCAACGAGCCGTACATCGCCATGGCGAACGGCGCGCCGGTCCACCTGAACCTGAAAATGACCCGCGCCAAGCTGGAATCGCTGGTCGAGGAACTGATCGCCAAGACCATCGAGCCATGCCGCATCGCCATCAAGGATGCAGGCGTCAAGGTCACCGACATCGACGACATCATCCTGGTCGGCGGCATGACCCGCATGCCGAAGGTGCAAGAGAAAGTGAAAGAGTTCTTCGGCAAGGATCCACGCAAGGACGTGAACCCGGACGAAGCCGTCGCTGTCGGCGCCGCCATCCAGGGTTCGGTCCTGTCGGGCGAGCGCAAGGACTTGCTGCTGCTGGACGTGACGCCGCTGTCGCTGGGTATCGAAACCCTGGGTGGCGTGATGACCAAGATGATCCACAAGAACACCACGATTCCGACCAAGTTCTCGCAAGTGTTCTCGACCGCCGACGACAACCAGCCGGCAGTGACCATCAAGGTCTACCAGGGCGAGCGTGAAATCGCGGCCGGCAACAAGGGCCTGGGCGAATTCAATCTGGAAGGTATCCCGCCAGCATCGCGCGGCACCCCACAGATCGAAGTGACCTTCGACATCGACGCCAACGGCATCTTGCACGTCGGCGCCAAGGACAAGGCCACCGGCAAGGAAAACAAGATCACCATCAAGGCCAACTCGGGTCTGACCGAAGCCGAGATCCAGAAGATGGTGAAGGACGCCGAGCTGAACGCCGAAGAAGACAAGAAGGTCAAGGAATTGGCCGAGTCGCGCAACCAGGCCGACGCGCTGGTGCACTCGACCCGCAAGTCGCTCACCGAATACGGCGACAAGCTCGAAGCGGGCGAGAAAGAAGCGATCGAAGCGGCCATCACGGACCTCGAAGGCTCGATCAAGTCCGGCGACAAGGCCGACATCGATAACAAGACGGCCGCCCTGACGACCGCCGCGCAAAAGCTGGGCGAGAAGATGTACGCCGACATGCAGGCGCAGCAGGCAGGTGGCGCCGGTGCCGAAGGTGGCGCGCAGCAGGGTGGCGCGGAATCGTCGGCCCAGGCGGACGATGTCGTCGATGCCGATTTTAAAGAAGTCAAAGACGCGAAGTAATTCGTATCCGCGTAAAACGGCCGAGCCGATGAATCCATAAGGTTCGCGGCTCGGTTTTTTTGCTCAGACAGTTCGTTCAGTAGATAACAGCAAGGTGCCAAATGGCAAAGCGTGATTTTTACGAGATCCTTGGGGTCGCAAAGGGTGCTTCGGAAGACGAAATCAAAAAGTCTTATCGCAAGCTGGCGATGAAGTTCCACCCTGATCGCAACCCGGACAACAAGGAAGCGGAAGAGAAGTTCAAGGAGGTCAAAGAGGCCTACGAGATGCTGACCAATCCGGAAAAGCGCGAGGCATATGACCGCTACGGTCACGCCGGCGTCGATCCGAACATGGGTGGCGGCGGAGGCGGCTTCGGCGGCGGTGCCGGCGGTTTCGGCGATGCCTTCGGCGATATCTTCGGCGACATCTTCGGCGGCGGTGCGCGCGGCGGACGCGGCGGCGGCGGACCCCAGGTCTACCGCGGCGCCGACCTGCGCTACAACCTCGAGATCACGCTCGAACAGGCGGCCAACGGCTTCGACACGACGATCCGCGTGCCGAGCTGGGACAAGTGCGACACCTGCCACGGCAGCGGCGCCAAGCCGGGCACGCAGCCGGTCACCTGCACCACCTGCGCCGGTCATGGCCAGGTGCGCATGCAGCAAGGTTTCTTCAGCATCCAGCAAACCTGCCCGAAGTGCCACGGCAGCGGCAAGATGATCCCGGAGCCATGCCCATCGTGCAGCGGCGCCGGGCGCATCAAGCGCAACAAGACGCTGGAAGTCAAGATTCCGGCCGGTATCGACAACGGCATGCGCATCCGCTCGACCGGCAACGGCGAGCCGGGCACGAATGGCGGTCCGTCGGGCGACCTGTACGTCGAGATCCACATCAAGCCGCACGCGGTGTTCCAGCGCGAAGGCGACGACCTGCATTGCGAAATGCCGATCTCGTTCACCAAGGCGGCCATCGGCGGCGAAATCGAAGTGCCTACGCTGACGGGTAAAGTCTCGTTCACGGTGCCCGAAGGCACGCAGACGGGCAAGACCTTCCGCCTCAAGGGCAAGGGCGTGAAGGGCGTGCGTTCCGGCTATGCGGGCGACCTGTTCTGCCACATGATCGTCGAGACGCCGGTCAAGCTGACCGACAAGCAAAAAGACCTGCTGCGCGAGTTCGACCGCCTGACCAATGAAGGCGGCGGCAAGCATAGTCCGCAAAGCAAGGGCTGGATGGACAAGGTGAAAGACTTCTTCGAATAAGAACCTATCCCAGTAGGGAGGAGGAAGTTGATGACGATGCATGGCAAGCGGGGGCAAGGCGCGAGGAGGCCGCATGGCGAGCCATGCAACGACGAGCAACGCAGCACCCGCTTGTCAGGCGCGTCAGCAACGACTCATTCCCTACTGGGATAGGTTCTAAGACGTCTTGCGAGAACCGCCGGGTGGCATGCGCCTCCGGCGGTTTTTTTTTTGCCTCGCGTGCGCTTGCGGTGTTGCGTTTACAATACGCACAGCTTACGAACAACCACGGAACGGCGTGACCACACGCCTTCCCCAGCAGGAGAATCAGATGGCGACAACCCCGACCGGCCTGACGGCCACCGACCTTTTCAAGCGTAACCGCGAATGGGCGGCGTCGATGGTGGAACAAGACCCGCGCTTCTTCAAGGACCTGGCCTCGCAACAAGCGCCGGAATACCTGTGGATCGGCTGCTCCGACAGCCGCGTACCGGCCAACGAATTGCTCGGCATGGCGCCGGGCGAACTCTTCGTCCACCGCAACATCGCGAATGTCGTCGTCCACTCTGACCTCAATTGCCTGTCCGTGTTGCAGTTCGCGGTCGACGTCCTGAAGGTCAAGCACGTCATCATCTGCGGCCATTATGGCTGCGGCGGCGTGCATGCGGCGCTCACCGATACCCGCGTGGGACTGGCCGACAACTGGCTCGGCCACGTGCGCGACGTGCGCGACAAGCACGGTAAATACCTGGGCAATGTGGCCGGCGTGTCGGCTACCAACCGCCTGGTCGAGCTCAACGTGGCCGAGCAGGTGATCAACGTGGCGCAGACGACGATCGTGCGCGACGCCTGGGAACGCGGCCAGCCGCTGACCATCCACAGCTGGGTCTACGGCGTCCACGACGGCCTGCTGCGCGACCTCGGCATCACGGTCAGCAGCTTCGACGAAATCAAACCGAAGCTCGAAGTCGTGCTCGACGGCTACCGCGACCGCGGCGAGGACTTGTGAGCGACCTGGTCCGGCTGCGTGACCTGGTGCGCGTCTTTGTCGACGAGCGCGACTGGGACCAGTTCCATACGCCGAAGAATTTGTCGGCGGCGCTGTCGGTCGAGGCGGCCGAACTGCTGGAACATTTCCAGTGGCTACAGCATGGCCGCATCGAGGAACTGGGCGCGGACAAGCTGACGCAAGTACGCCACGAAATGGCCGACGTGCTGGTGTATCTGGTGCGCCTGGCCGATAAACTCGACGTCGACCTGGCGGCCGCGGTCGAGGAAAAAATGATCCTCAACCGCGCCAAATACCCCGCCGACAAGGTGCGCGGCGACGCCCGCAAATACCACGAGTACAAGGACGCCTGAGCGTCTTAGAACCTATCCCAGTAGGGATGAGGAAGTTGATGACGATGCATGGCAAGCGGGGGCAAGGCGCGAGGAGGCCGCATGGCGAGCCATGCAACGACGAGCAACGCAGCAGCCGCTTGTCAGGCGCGTCAGCAACGACTCATTCCCTACTGGGATAGGTTCTTAGAACGTCACCACGCTATTCCACGCGCTCGTGCACTTGTGATCCGCGTCGAAGGTGGTCAAGGTTTTCACGCCGCCACCCGAGGCCACGTCCAGCCCCAGCACGGTCGATGGCCCGGTAAACGCCGGCCAGTTCGCCGGCACCTCGCCACCGGTATTCGGATTGCCCGACTTCGCGAAATTGCTCCAGTAACGGGTCATCGCCGTCTGCAATTCACGCCGCTCGGCATTGCCCAGGTCGCCCAGGTTGTACAAATACTGCAGGTCGTACGAGTGGGCCGCGCCTTGCGGGAAGCTCAGGTAGTAATTACCGTTGGCCACGCCGACCGAAGGCGGCGCGCTCTGGTCACGGAATTCGTACATGAAGATCGGCGCGCCCTGGGTCGCGATCCGTTGCGAAGTGCGCAGGGCAGGGCAGGAGAAGCCGAGGTCGGTCGCCAGGCTGGCTGCGGCCAGGCTCGGCTGGATCGCCGGATTGCTGCCGTAATTGGTCAACGGATAAAAGTTGGCGATGACGGCATTCACGTCGATCCCGGTCCCCGCCGTCAGTCCGGCGATGGTCGGCGCGTAGCCGGCGGCCGGCAGCGAGAAGCTGGTGTTGGCCGGATCGACATTCGGCGGCGTAGCGGCGGCGCGGCGCCCGGCTTCATTGATCGCGATATACAGCGCGTATTCGTTCTCGTTAGTACCATTGACCACCGGCACCTTGATGTTCTCGCCGGCGGCGAAGGTCGCCTTGACCGATTTGGTCAGCACTTTACCGTCCACCGACGGCACCATGATCGGCAAGGCCGTGCTGATGGCGGTGGCGAGATAGGTACGGATCACCGGGTCCGGCAGGCTGCGCAGGCAGGCGGCCGTGACCGCGCCGGCATTGCAGGCGATGCCGGTGACGCCGGCCGCCTTGGCCGCATTGATGGCCGTGTCGGCGACGGCGCTGCTGACGGCGCCCATCTGCGCGGCCGACAGCTGGCGGTCGTTGCCGTAGTTCCCGCTCTGGATCATGGCCTTGTTGAACAATCCTTTGGAACCGGGCGAGGCGAGATGGGTCATTACGCTGAAGCCGCCGGCCGATTCGCCGAAGACCGTGACATTGTTCTTGTCGCCCGCGAACTGGACGATATTTTCCTGCACCCATTTCAGGGCCGCCTGCTGGTCCATGATGCCGTAATTGCCGGCCGCGCCCTCGCTTGCCAGGCTCGGATGCGCGAGAAAACCCATGGCGCCGAGCCGATACGCGACGTTGACCACGATCACGCCCTTGTTCACCAGCGGCGAAGGGTCGGCATACACCGAGGTGCCGCCCGTGTTGAAGGCGCCGCCATGCAGGTTGACCATGACCGGGAACGGGCCCAGACCGGTCGGTGCGTGCACGTCGAGATACAGGCAATCCTCGCTGTCGCCGGCGAGGCGGAAGGGGCTGGCGCTCGTTTGCAGGCAGGGCGCCGCCGATTTGGTGGCAGCGAGCATCGTCGTCCAGGGCTGGGCCGGCGCCGGCGCGGTCCAGCGCCGCTCGCCGACCGGGGGCGCGGCGAAGGGAATCGCGAAATAGCTGCGCATGCCGGCCCGGTCGATGGCCTTGACCTCGCCGCCGGCGGTGCGCACGACATCCATGGCGCTGCTGGGGTCCGAGTAGTCGCCGCCGCAGGAAGCGAGCAGCAGGGCGACGCTCGATGCGAGCAGCGTCTTCATGGGGCGCGGGTGATGCGACATTCTGTTTTTCACTGCGTGTCTCCTGGTTTTCATTGGTCTTGGGCGTGGCGAGCTGACCCAGGCATGGCCTATGGTCAATTGATCATAACGAGAAATTGAACAGCGCGGCACACCTGCGCGCCGGACCTGGCTAGATAGCGCCCAGGTAGTAGGCCAGCAGCCCATCCGAACGCTCGATGCCCAGGATAGCCATCAGCTGCTCGAGTTCCATCGCGACATGGTCGCGCGCTTCGGTGTCCTCGCCCTGGATCGCTTCCAGCGTTTTCTGGAACTGCTTCAGGACCCAGAATCTGGTTGGGTGCGCCTCCACACCCGCCAGTAGCCGGTCGGTCAGCGCATCGATCCGCGCCCCCAGCCGTGCTCGCTCTTCACGCGTATCGGTACCAGGCAGGTTCGCCAGTCTGGGCTGCTGGCGAAAAGCACGCAGGCCCGCGAGTACCCGCGGCACGATGAACAGCGGCGCATCGATCACGTCGGCCAGCGGGTCGCGCGCCATTCAGACGCCGCCCATGCAGATGTACTTCATCACCAGGTAGTCGTCCATGCCGTGCACCGACCCTTCCCGTCCCAGGCCCGACTGCTTGACGCCGCCGAAGGGCGCCACTTCGGTCGAAATCAGGCCGGTGTTCACGCCGACCATGCCGGTCTCGATCTGCTCGGCCACGCGCCAGACGCGGCCGATGTCGCGCGAATAGAAATACGAGGCGAGGCCGAATTCGGTGTCGTTCGCCAGCGCGATGACTTCGTCTTCCGTCTTGAACCGGAACAGCGGCGCCAGCGGACCGAAGGTTTCCTCGCGCGCCACCGCCATCTCGGAAGTCACGTCGGCCAGCACGGTCGGCTGGAAGAAGCTGTGCCCCAGTGCGTGGCGCTTGCCGCCCAACAGCAAGCGCGCGCCTTTGCCGAGCGCGTCGGCGATGTGCTGCTCGACTTTGACGACGGCTTTTTCCTCGATCAGCGGCCCCTGGTTCACGCCCGCTTCGACGCCATTGCCGACCTTCAGCTTGCCGACGGCGGCGACCAGCTTTTCGGCGAATGCGTCGTAGACGCCGTCCTGCACATAGATGCGGTTGGCGCAGACGCAGGTCTGGCCGGCGTTGCGGTATTTCGAGGCGATCGCGCCTTCCACGGCGGCGTCGATGTCGGCGTCGTCGAAGACAATGAACGAGGCATTCCCGCCCAGTTCCAGCGAGATCTTCTTGACCGTCGGCGCGCATTGTTCCATCAGCAGGCGGCCGACCGCGGTCGAGCCGGTGAAGCTGAGCTTGCGGACGGTAGGGTTGCTGGTCATTTCGCCGCCGATCGCTGTCGAGTCGCCGATCACGACGCTGAACACGCCTTGCGGTACGCCGGCGCGCTCGGCCAGCACGGCCAGGGCCAGGGCGGAGTAGGGGGTCAGCTCGGCCGGTTTCAGGACGATCGGGCAGCCGGCGGCCAGCGCCGGGGCGACCTTGCGGGTGATCATCGCCGCTGGAAAATTCCACGGGGTGATCGCGGCGCACACGCCGATCGGCTCTTTCGTCACGACGATGCGGCGGTCGGGCCAGGGCGATTGCAGCGTCTCGCCGGCCACGCGCTTGGCTTCTTCGCCGAACCACTCGAAGAACGCCGCCGCATAGGCGACTTCGCCTTTGGCTTCCGCCAGCGGCTTGCCCTGTTCGGCCGTCATGATGAGGGCCAGGTCGTCGGCGTTTTCCAGCATCAGGTCGTTCCACTTGCGCAGGATCAGGCTGCGCTCGCGCGCGCTCTTCTTGCGCCAGGCCGGCCAGGCGGCGGCGGCTGCGGCGATCGCGCGCCGGGTTTCGCGCGCGCCCATGTGGGGCACCGTGCCCAGGGTTTCGCCGGTGGCCGGGTTGATGACGTCGACCGTGGCCGACTCATCGGCGTCGCACCAGGCGCCGTCGATATAGGCTTGCTGGCGCAAGAGGGTTGGATCTTTCAGGTTCAGCATGGGGGGGCTCCTTGTCCGGATCGGGCGATAGCAAAACGACATAGTAGACCGTTTTTCATCACGACCGACGGACGCTCGCGCCCGTTTGTGTTGGCACCCTTTCCCGGTTAACGTTAAGATTTTGTTATGAAACCGCAGATTGATTAGCAGATCGGCGCGATGCTTGCGGGATAGCGGCGCAGTGTTTGATCTGGATTAATGGCCACTCGCACCAGGACCAGATTGCTCGTATGATGGTCCCAGTGCGCTCACGACAAGGTAGAGACCATGCGCCCCATCGTTATCGTTCCAGCATGCACGCGCGACTTCGGCGAACACCCGTATCACGCGGCCCAGTACAAATATGTCGACGCCATCGTCCTCGGCGCCGACTGCGCGCCCATGATCCTGCCCTCGCTCGGCAAGGACCTGGACCTGGAGACCATGCTGCAGCTGTGCGACGGGATCATGCTTACCGGTTCGGCCTCGAATGTGCACCCCAGCTATTACTCGCAAGAGGTGCTCGACCCGTCCTTGCCGCAAGACCCTGCGCGCGACGAAACGACCTTGCCGCTGATCCGGGCGGCGGTCGGACGGGGGATTCCGATCATCGCGATCTGCCGCGGTTTCCAGGAGATGAACGTGGCGCTCGGCGGTTCGCTGCACCAGGCGGTGCAACTGGTGGAAGGCAAGTTCGACCACCGCGAGAAACCCGAGCTCGGCATGGATGAGCAATACGGCGACGCCCACAAGATCACGCTGACCCCGGGCGGCATGCTGCACCAGATCGTCGGCGCCGATGAAATTCCCGTCAATTCCCTGCACGGGCAGGGCGTCAACGAACTGGCGCCGGGACTGGTCACCGAAGCGGTTGCCGAAGACGGCCTGGTCGAAGCGTTTTCGGTCGGCGCCGCGCCCGGTTTCACGCTGGCGGTGCAGTGGCATCCCGAGTGGCGCATCACGCACAATCCGTATTCCATGAAGATGTTCGGCGCCTTCGGCCAGGCTTGCCGCGACTATCACGCCAAAAAACGGGGCAAGCCATGACCGCCTGCACCCGCTGGGCGGCGCGCGCCGTCCCTTAGTTTGCCTCGTTCTCTCCCCACGTTTAGGGCGCCCTGGCGCGCCCCTGCGACCTTGAAACCACCGAGAGGCAATGATGGCAATCCGCGAGAATTTCACTTACACCGACATGGACGAGTGGCTCAATGCCAAGCGCGTCACTGAAATCGAATGCCTGGTGCCCGACCTGACCGGCGTGGCCCGCGGCAAGATCCTGCCCCGCATCAAATTTACCGAAGAGCGCGGCATGCGCCTGCCGGAAGCCGTGCTCGGCATGACCGTCACCGGCAACTCGCCGACGGATGACGAAGCCTACGACCGCGCCATTTCCGCCACCGACCGCGACATGATCCTGAAGGCCGACCCGACCACCATCACGATGGTGCCGTGGGCGGTCGACCAGACCGCGCAGGTGATCCACGACTGCTATTTCGCCAATGGCGAGCTGGTCGATTTCGCGCCGCGCACGGTGCTGCGCCGCGTCTTGAAACTGTACGAGGAAAAGGGCTGGACGCCGCTGGTCGCGCCCGAACTCGAGTTTTATCTGACGGCCAAGAACATCGACCCGGATCTGCCGCTGGCCGCCCCGATCGGGCGCAGCGGGCGCGCCGAAACCAGCCGCCAGGTCTACAGCATCGACGCCGTCAACGAATTCGATCCGCTGTTCGAGGACATCTACGATTACTGCGACCTGATGAACCTCGACGTCGACACCCTGATCCACGAGATCGGCGCCGGCCAGATGGAAATCAATTTCCAGCATGGCGACCCGCTCGGCCTGGCCGACAAGGTCTTCTATTTCAAGCGCACCCTGCGCGAGGCCGCGCTCAAGCACGACATGTACGCCACCTTCATGGCCAAGCCGATGGCCGGCGAACCGGGCTCGGCGATGCACGTGCACCAGAGCGTGGTCGACGCCAAGACCGGGCGAAATATCTTCAGCGATGCCGAGGGCAAGGCGTCGCCGCTGTTCCACCAGTACATCGGCGGCTTGCAACGCTATATGCCGTCGGCGATGGCGATCATCGCGCCCTACGTCAACTCCTACCGCCGCATCGTGCGCCACACGGCCGCGCCGATCAACCTGCAGTGGGGGATCGACAACCGCACGGTGGGGTTCAGGGTGCCGGTCTCGGGCGCGCAAGACCGGCGCATCGAGAACCGCATCATCGGCGCCGACGCCAATCCCTACCTGGCCCTGGCGGTGACGCTGGCCTGCGGCTACCTCGGCATGGTCGACGCGCTCGAGCCGACCGCGATCGTCGAAGGCAGCGCCTACAAGATGGCGGTCGAACTCCCGCAAGGCTTGCCGGAAGCGCTGAGCTTGCTGCGCAACGAGGCGCGCCTGCGCGAAGTGCTGGGCGGGCGGTTTGTCGACGTGTATTCCGCGATCAAGGAACTCGAACACCAGGAGTTCATGACCGTGATTAGCCCATGGGAACGCGAACACCTGCTGCTGCACGTGTAACCAGGATTTTTCACACCAAAAAAGAGGTGCCATCATGGCAGCCAACGATACGGCGGTGCTTGCCGCCAGCATGACCTCCGCGCGCGTGCCGGACGTGACGACGTTCGACACCCGCGCCATCCAGGAACTCGACGCGGCGCATTTCCTGCACCCGTTCACCGACCACGCGGCGCTGCGCGACAAGGGCGTACGCGTGATCGTGCGCGGGCAGGGCGTCCATTTGTGGGATTCCGAAGGCCATCAGCTGATCGACGGCATGTCCGGCCTCTGGTGCGTGAACGTGGGCTATGGCCGCACCTCGATCTCGCAGGCCGTCTACCGCCAGATGGAAACGCTGCCCTTCTATAACAGCTTCTTCAACACCACCAACGTCCCGGCCGTGCAGCTGGCGGCCGAACTGGTGGCGCTCGCGCCGCCCCAGTTCAGCCACGTGTTCTTCACCGGCTCCGGCTCGGAAGCGAACGACACGATCGTGCGCATGGTGCGGCGCTACTGGGACATCCTCGGCCAACCCGAGCGGCAAGTCATCATCAGCCGCAAGAACGCCTACCACGGCAGCACCATGGCCGGAGCTTCGCTGGGCGGCATGGCCGGCATGCATGCCCAGGGCGGCCTGCCGATCCCGGGCATCCGCCACATCGGCCAGCCGAACTACGCCGAAAACGGCCAGGGCCTCTCCGAAAACGCCTTCGGCCTGGTGGCGGCGGCCTGGCTCGAGGAAGAAATCCTGGCGCTCGGCGCCGACAAGGTCGCCGCCTTCATCGGCGAGCCGGTGCAGGGCGCGGGCGGCGTCATCATTCCGCCGCAGACCTACTGGCCGGAAATCCAGCGCATCTGCGACAAGTACGGCATTTTATTGGTGGCCGACGAGGTCATCTGCGGCTTCGGGCGGCTCGGCACCTGGTTCGGCTCCGAACTGATGGGAATCCGTCCCGACCTGATCAGCTTTGCCAAGGGCGTCACCTCGGGCTATGTGCCGCTCGGCGGCGTACTGGTGGGCAAGCGCGTGGCGCGTGCGCTGGTCGAAAGCGGCGGCGACTTCAATCACGGCTTTACCTATTCCGGGCACCCGGTGGCCTGCGCGGCGGCGCTCGAAAACCTGCGTATCCTGCGCGAGGAACGCCTGGTGGACAGGGTGGCACTCGACACCGGCCCCCATTTGAAGGCGGCCTTCAACCAGCTGGCGACCCACCCGCTGGTGGGCCACGCCGAGAGCTGCGGCATGGTGGCGGGATTGAACCTGGTGCGCGAGAAAGGGGCGACCGTGCACGAATGCGTGCCCTTCGCGCACGAGCTGCAGGTCGGCATGCTGTGCCGCGGGCACATGTTCGATAACGGCGTCATCATGCGCGCCGTGGGCGACAGGATGATCGTGGCGCCGCCGCTGGTGATGACGAAAGCGGACATCGACGCCATGGCGGCGCGGATCTGGGCCTGCCTGGATCTGACGCTGGCCGATGTGAAGTCGCGCGGCTGGCTATAAACCGTCGCCTGGGCGGCAGAGCCGCCCAGGCGACCTTCCTGCGTCAAGCGCCGACGTTGATCGTCTTCGATTTTTCGGTGCGGTTTTTCAGCACCTGCGGCGCCAGCGAACCGATGAACATGCCGGCAAACGCCGCCAGCAAGCCGGCCAGCTGGCCCGGGAATTTTTCGCCCAAGGCCGATATCTGCGGGAAGAAAATAACCCATACGAACAAGCCGGCACCGATCGACAGGATCGCGCCCTGGGTCGTGGCGCGCTTCCAGTACAGGCCCATCACCAGCGGTACGAAGGCCGCCACCAGGGTCACCTGGTAGGCCGAGGACACCAGCTCGTAGATCGAGGTGCCTTCCATCGCGATCGCGTACGCCAGCACCAGGGCGGCGAAGACGACGATGGTGACGCGCATGGCGAACAGCTGCTGCTTGTCGCTCATGCCCGGGCGCAGGTTTTTCAGGATGTTTTCCGTAAAACTGGTCGACGGCGCCAGCAGGGTGGCCGACGAGGTGCTCTTGATGGCCGAGAGCAGGGCGCCAAAGAACAGGATCTGCATGATCAGCGGCATTTTCGTCATGACGAAGGTCGGCAGCAGGCGCTGGTAGTCGTTCTTGGCGATGTCCAGGGCGTTATCGCCCATCACGACCACGGCGGCGGCGACGATGAACATCGGCACGAAGCCGAACAGGATGTAGCTGGCGCCGCCGATCACGGCGCCGGTGCGCGCGGTCGGAGCGTCCTTGGCCGACATGACGCGCTGGAACACGTCCTGCTGCGGGATGCTGCCGAACATCATCGTGATCGCCGCGGCGAAGAAGAAAATGATGTCGGTAAACGTCGGCTCCGGCCACAGGCGCCACAAATCGGCGTGGGCGGCCATGTCGAACACGCGGCCGGCGCCGCCGGCGAGGTCGGCGGCGAAGAAGGCGATGATCGACATGCCGATCACCAGCACGATCATCTGGATGAAGTCGGTGAGCGCCACGGCCAGGAAACCGCCGACCACGACATAGATCAACACGGCCAGGGTGCCGATCACCATGCCCACGGCCGGGGCCATGGCGCCATTCGTCAGCACCGAGAACACCAGGCCGAGGGCCGTGATCTGGGCCGCGACCCAGCCGAGGTAGCTCAGGATGATGGCGACCGAGCAAAAGATTTCGATGCCCTTGCCGTAGCGCTCGCGGTAATAATCGCCGATCGTCAGCAGGTTCAATTTATACAGCTTGGTGGCGAAGAACAGGCCGACCAGGATCAGGCAGGTGCCGGCGCCGAAGGGGTCTTCGATGACGGCGTTCAGGCCGCCCTGCACGAACTTGGCCGGCACGCCCATCACGGTCTCGGCACCGAACCAGGTGGCGAAGGTCGTGGTAATCACCATGATCAGCGGCAGGCTGCGCCCGGCCACGGCGAAGTCGCTGGTATTCTTGATACGCGTACCCGCCCAAACCCCCAGCGCCAGCGTGCCCAGCAGATAGATCACGACGCAGGTAATCAGTGTGTAGTTCATGGTGGTAACTGCTCCGGGGATTAAATATTATCTGGCGGAAAATCGGCGATTATAGCGGCAGAACTCCGCCGCCGGATCGCGCCGCCACCGTTTTTCCTTACTTTGGAAGGAACACTGGCATGTCAACAACACAATGGCACGCACGTGCCGCCGAACTCGCCTTCGATGGCCGCGCCTTGATCGATGGCGAGCGGGTCGCCGCCCGCAGCCAGGCGGTTTTCGATTGTCTTTCTCCGGTCGATGGACGCAAGCTGACCGCGGTGGCGCGCTGCGACACGCTCGACGTCGACGCGGCGGTGGCCAGCGCCCGCGCCGCCTTCGAGGACCGGCGCTGGGCCGGCAAGGCGCCAGGCGAGCGCAAGAAAATCCTGGTCCGCTTCGCCGATTTAATCCTGGCCAACCGCGACCAGCTGGCGCTGCTGGAAACCCTCGACATGGGCAAGCCGATCCGCTACAGCCGCGGCGTCGACGTCCCGGCCGCGCAGAACTGCATCCGCTGGTATGGCGAAGCGATCGACAAGGTCTACGACCAGGTCGCGCCCACCGCGCAGTCCAGCCTGGCCCTGATCACGCGCGAACCGGTGGGCGTGGTGGCCGCCATCGTCCCGTGGAACTATCCGATGCTGATGGCGTCCTGGAAGATCGGCCCGGCGCTGGCCGCCGGCAACAGCCTGGTCCTGAAACCGTCCGAGAAATCCCCCTTGAGCGCCTTGCGCCTGGCCGAACTGGCACTGGAGGCGGGCGTGCCGCCCGGCGTCTTCAATGTGGTGCCCGGTTTCGGCGACGAAGCCGGGCGCGCGCTGGGCCTGCACATGGATGTCGATTGCATCGCATTCACCGGCTCGACCCGCACCGGCAGGCAGATCCTGCAAATGGCGGGCCAGTCGAATTTGAAACGCGCCTGGACCGAACTGGGCGGCAAGTCGGCGAACATCGTCTGCGCCGATTGTCCGGACCTCGACGCCGCGGTCGCCAGCGCGATCGGCTCGATTTATTTCAACCAGGGAGAAAGCTGCAACGCGCCCTCGCGCCTGTTCGTGGAAAGCACGATCAAGGATGCCTTCCTGGACAAGGCGCTGTCCATGATCCCGGACTTCGCGCCCGGCGACCCGCTGGACGAGGCCAGCGTGATGGGCGCGATCGTCGATCCGGTCCAGATGAAAACCGTGCTCGGCTATATCCAGGCGGGCAAGGACGACGGCGCGCGCCTGCTGGCCGGCGGCAATGCGGCGCGCGTCGATTCGGGCGGCCTGTACATCGAACCGACCCTGTTCGACGGCGTCGACGCCTCGATGCGCATCGCGCGCGAAGAGATTTTCGGGCCGGTGCTGTCGGTGCTGTCGTTCACCGACCTCGACGAAGCCGTGCGCCAGGCGAATGCCACGCCCTACGGCCTGGCCGCCGGCCTGTGGACGGCGGACCTGGGCAAGGCGATCCGCACCGCGCGCGCGCTGCGCGCCGGCACCGTGCACGTGAACCAGTACGACAACGACGACATCACGGTGCCCTTCGGCGGCTATAAGCAGTCGGGCAACGGGCGCGACAAGTCGCTGCACGCGTTCGACAAATACACGGAGTTGAAAACCACCTGGATCCAGGTGAGCTAAAACAAAAAAGCGGGATCGCGTCGGCGATACCCGCTTCGCTGGCCACGTGCGGCCGCTCAGGGCTTGTAGTACTTGATCGTGCTCATCGCCGCGCCCGCGCCGCTCAGCGTGATCTTCGAGCCTTCGGGGAAATAAAAGGTGTTGGCCGAACCGGTGACCGTGACGCTGGCCGGCGTGGCGCTGGGCTTGATGACGAAGGTATTCGACGCGCCCCCGACCGTCATGCTGCCGCCCGGCTGGGCCGCGCCGATCCAGAAACTGTTCAGGTTGCCGTCCACGGTCAGGTTGGTCGCGCCATTGAAATTGACCTGGTAATTGGCGCCCGAGGTGCTGGTAGTCATGCTTCCCGCATTCAAGCTCAGGCCGGTTGCGGCCGGTGGTGTCGCCAGTGCGCCGGCAGGGGAGGTCGCGGCCGGGGCCGCGGCAGGGGCTGCGGCGCCTGGCGCTGCGGCCGCTACCGGCGCCGCGGCTGAGCCGGTGCCGCCGCCACCGCCGCAGGCGGTCAGCAGGGCGGCGACGATCACATACGAAAGAGGTTTGATCATGATGGGTTCATGAGGTTGATGAAGGGAAATAAATAGTAGCAAGCGCGCCGGCGCGGATACATCGCTTGCACTAATAGATGATTTTCAGCAACCATTACAGCGCGCGCTGCGGCGTGAAGCAGACGCTTCGTCCTGCCGGCGCATGACTGGCGGCCGAATCGGGTTGTGCTACATTGGCCGATCCATCCCACCGGAGCACGCGATGGACGCTGCGATGCGCGATTTCCTGCGCGAGCACAACATCCATGAAGTCGAGTGCGTCATCGCCGACATGACCGGCATCGCACGCGGCAAGATCTTGCCGAAGGATTTGTTCCTGGGCGGCGAATCGATGCGCTTGCCGAAAAGCGTCCTGCTCAACACCGTCAACGGCGAGCAGCCGAACAACTTGCCGTATGTCGGCGCGACCGATCCCGACATGGTGTGCGTGCCCGATCCGGCCACGCTCCGGGTCGTGCCCTGGGCTTCCGAAGCGGTGGCACTGGTGATCCACGATTGCCGCAACTTCGACGGCTCTCCGGTCGAGCTGGCGCCCCGCTCCGTGCTGCGCCGCGTGCTCGCGCTGTATGCGCGGCGCGGCTGGCGGCCGGTGGTGGCGCCCGAGATGGAATTCTATCTGGTGGCCTGCAATGTCGATCCGAACCTGCCGCTGATGCCGCCGATGGGCCGCAGCGGCATGACCGAACTGGGGCGCCAGTCGTATTCGATCGACGCCGTCAACGATTTCGATCCCTTCTTCCTGGAACTGTCGAGCTTTTGCAAGACCCATGCGCTGGGCGTGGAAACCCTGATCCACGAAGCGGGCGCCGGCCAGATGGAAATCAATTTCGCCCATGGCGACGCGCTCGAACTGGCCGACCGCGTGTTCCTGTTCAAGCGCGCGGTGCGCGAGACGGCGCTGCGCCACGGCATCTTCGCCACCTTCATGGCGAAACCGATGGAGACCGAACCGGGCAGCGCGATGCACGTGTACCAGAGCGTGGTCGATGTCACCAGCGGCCAGAACATTTTCACGGCGCCCGATGGCGGGCCGAGCCCGCTGTTCTTCCATTTTATCGGCGGCCTGGAGCGCTACGTGCCGTCGGCACTGCTGCTGTTCGCGCCGCACGTGAATTCCTACCGGCGCCTGTCGCGCTTCCAGTCGGCGCCGACCAATGTGCGCTGGGGCTATGACAACCGCACCTGCTGCATCCGCGTACCGAATTCCACGCCCGAGAACCGGCGCGTCGAAAACCGGGTGCCGGGCGTCGACGTCAACCCCTACCTCGCCATGGCCGCCACCCTCGGTTGCGGCTATCTCGGCATGGTCGACGGGATCGACCCTTCCGCACCCACGGCCGACAGCGCCGAACACGTCCATGGCGACCTGCCGCGCAACCTGGAAGACGCCATCCTGCGCATGCGCCAGTGCGCGCCCTTATCCAAGCTGCTGGGCGAACTGTTCGTGCAGGCGTTCTGCGAAGTCAAGGAGCTGGAATTCGCGACCTTCAGCCGCGTCATCAGCTCCTGGGAGCGCGAGCATTTGATGCTGCTGGTGTAATCCTCAGGATTGGCTTGGTGCGAACACGCGCAGCCGGTGGCCGTCCGGATCGAGGCCGACGAAGGTGTAGCCGAAATCCATCCGCGCCGGCGCCTGGGCGATGACGATGTCCTTGGCGCGCCACTCGGCATGGCAGCGCTCGACGGCCTCGACGCTCTCCAGCGCAAACCCGAGCTCGCTGCCGCCGATGGCGGCGCTGGCCTCCGGCAGTACGGTTGCGCGTGCCCAGAGGCCTAGCATCGTGCCGTTCTCGAGCGCGAACATGGCGAAGGTGGGCGAGGCGTCGATCGCCTCGGCACCGAGCAGGCGGGCGTAGAAAACGGCGCTGGCGGCAGGGCTGGCGACGTACAGCAGGAAAAATTGCGGGTGGGGCATGGTGGTCTCCGATGAAGGGGATGCGGCACGGCGCCGATCCATGCACCTATCCTAGGGGCCGCCTGTGACAGATTCTGTCAGCAGTGGCCTACTGCACCGGAATGCCTTCCTGCTGGCGCCAGCGTTTGAGTAAAGTCTGGCGGCGTTCGGGATAGCGCTCTTCCCGGATGTGGAGGCTGGCAATCCGGTCCAGCCTGAAATTCCTGAACCCCGCCCGCAGCTCGCACCAGGCCACCATCACCAGGCAGTCGTCGAAAAAGCCGACCGCGCAAGGCCACAAGGTGCGCATCGAAGCCTGCTCCTTGAGGTCGCGATAAGCGATGTCGAGTTTGGATTCGGCCCGGATCGCGCTACGGATCTGGAGCAGCAGCAGGTCGGTGGGGGAGGGTATGCCGCCGGGGCCGACCAGCAGCGAGGAACTGTCGGCCAGATGGCGCAAGGGTGGGGGCAGGACGCCGTGGATTTTCGCGAGGGCGTTGCGGGCGGCGTCGCCCAGGCGCGCATCGGCGCGCTCGGCCACCCAGCGCGAACCGAGCACCAGGGCTTCGATCTCGTCTTCGGAAAACATCAGCGGCGGCAGGGTAAAGCCGGGCCGCAGCACATAGCCCACGCCGGCTTCGCCCTCGATCCGCGCCCCTTGCGCCTGGAGCGAGGCGATATCGCGGTATAGCGTGCGCAGGCTGATGCCGAGCGACTGCGCGAGCGCCTGGCCCGCCACCGGCACGCGTTGCCGGCGCAAGGCCTGCATCAGCTGGAGGAGACGTTCCGCGCGCGACACGGTGGGGTTGGCCTAGCGGTATTCCTGCAGCACCGTGTAGGCGCCGCCATCGCCCGGCTTCGACTCCACCAGCGCATAGCCGCCGACCTGCCAGAGCAGGGGTGCCGCTTGCGGCGGCACGACCGCATTCGTGGCGCGCCGGGCCAGCGTCACGTGCGGCCGGTAGGCGCGCTCTTCCGGCTGCAAGCCGAGGGCGACCAGGGCCGCCGCCAGCTGCGCATGCAGGGCCAGCAGCGCGGGGGATTCTTCGAGCGGCTCGAGCACGGCGATGCCATGGTGCCAGAGCCGGGGCACGCCGAGCGTCAGGGTGAAGGGCGTGAACGGCAGCGCGACACCGCGTTGCAGCTCGGCCACGCGCGCGTTCGGCACCTCGCCCAGGAAGTGCAGGGTGACATGCAGCTTGTCGCTGGCCACCGGGGTGGTGCCGCGCGGCCAGTCCCAGGCGTCGCGCCGCGCGCGCAGGGCGTGGCGGGTCGCGGGATCCGGCCACAGCGCCAGGAACAGCCGGGTGTGCGCGGCGCGCTCCATCGTCAGAAGCAGTGTTCCTGCCCCGGGAAGCTGCCATCCTTGACGGCGCCGACGTAGGCGCGCACGGCGCCTTCGATGCTGGCCTGGCCATCCATGAAGTTCTTCACGAATTTCGCCTTGTGGCCCGGGAACACGCCCAGCATGTCGTGCATCACCAGCACCTGGCCCGAGCAGTCGGGGCCGGCGCCGATGCCGATGGTCGGCACCTGCAGCAAGTCGGTCGTTTCCTTGCCCAGCGCGGCCGGCACGGCTTCCAGCAGCACGATCGCCGCGCCCGCCGCCTGCAGGGCCAGCGCGTCGTTCTTCAGGCGCTCGGCGCCTTCATTGGTTTTACCCTGCACCTTGAAACCGCCCAGCTGGTGCACGAACTGCGGGGTCAGGCCGATATGGGCACAGACGGGAATGCCGCGTTCGACGAGGAAGGAGACCGTCTCGGCCAGCCAGGCGCCGCCTTCGATCTTGACCATCTGGGCGCCGGCGCGCATCAGGGCGGCCGCGCTTTCGAAGGCGATTTCCTTGGTGGCGTAGGCGCCGAAGGGAACGTCGGCCACCAGCAGCGCGTTCTTGTTGCCGCGCGCGACGGAGGCGGTGTGGTAGACCATGTCGGCCAGCGTCACCGGCAGCGTCGAGCTGTGGCCGGCGCAGACCATGCCGAGCGAATCGCCCACCAGCAGGATATCGACGCCGCCGCGGTCCATCAGGGACGCGAAGCTGGCGTCGTAGCAGGTCAGCATGGCGATCTTGGTGCCGGCCGCCCGCATTGCCTGCAGCGCGGGAATGGTGACAGCCTTGGCGACCGGTTTGACCGGGGCCGGTGCATCGCCGCCCGTCATTTCCTTGCCCTGCAAATAAGCGCTCATGGTGATCCTTTTGAAAACAAATAGTTCGACGGCGTAGTGTAATGCGACGGCAAAAAACTTGCCGGCATCGCCGTTGTTAGCTGCGGAAAATGAAATACACCGCGCCCACCAGGCACAGCGCCGCCCAGATGTAATCGAGCTTGAACGGCTGGTCCATGTACAAGATGGCGAACGGCACGAACACGGTCAGCGTGATCGCTTCCTGCATGATCTTCAGCTGGGCCAGGCTGTACTGGGTAGCGCCGATGCGGTTGGCCGGCACTTGCAGCAGGTATTCGAACAGGGCGATGCCCCAGCTGATCAGGGCGGCGATATACCAGGCGCGGTTGTTCAGGCTTTTCAGGTGCCCGTACCAGGCGAAGGTCATGAAGACGTTCGACAGCAGCAGCAAGCCGGAGGTCTGGAGGAAAATGGGAATCTGCATGTCAGTCGAGTCGGGCAATGGCCTGGTCGGCCACGGTGTCTAGGTAATCGGCGGCGCGTCCGCGGCCGGGAATGGCGATGCCGGGATCGAGTTCCAGCAGCGGCGCCAGCACGAAGGCGCGCTCGTGCATGCGCGGGTGCGGTAGCGTCAGGCTGGGACTGTCGATGACGGCGTCGCCGTACAGCAGCAGGTCGAGGTCGAGCGTGCGCGGCGCGTTGCGGTAGGGCCGTTCGCGGCCGTGGGCCGCTTCGATCGCTTGCAGGGCGGCCAGCAGGGCATGGGCGTCGAGCGTGGTCTCGACCAGGGCGACGGCATTGATATAGTCGTCGCCGGCCGCATCGATGGGCGCGGTGCGCCACAGGCTGGACGCGGCCACCAGGCGGCAGCCCGGCTCGGTCTCGAGGCGCGCCAGGGCGTCGGCCACGTTGGCGCGCGCGTCGCCCAGGTTGGCGCCAATGCCGACGACAGCGATCATGCGTCAGCCAGCTTCGCGCTTGTAGGTGGCCGCGGCGGAACTCGCAGCCGCGCTCGCAGCGGTATCGGCTGCGTCGGCGCCTTCGCCGGTGCGGTTGCGCGGTGCGCGGCGCGGTGCACGCTTCTTCTTTTCGCCGGCCACCGGGGCCGGGCGGTTCGCTTGCGTCACCAGGCGGTCGCGCTCGTTCGCTTCGGCGTCATAGAAGGCGGTCCACCAGTCGCCCAACTCCATCTCCAGCTCGCCCGATTCGCAGCGCAGCAGCAGGAAGTCGTAGCCGGCGCGGAAGCGCGGATTTTCCAGCAGCTTATAGGGCGCCTTGCCGGTGCGGCGCTCGAAGCGCGGCTGCATGGCCCAGATGTCGCGCATGTCGGTGGCGATGCGGCGCTGCAGGGCCAGGTTGTCGGTCTGCGTTTCGAGCACGTCGTCGGCGGCCAGGTGCAGGGCCGGGATCGGCGCTTCGCCGGCGGCGCGGTAGGCGTTCCACTTTTCCAGCACCTGGTGCCACAGGAGCGACGCGAACAGGAAGCCGGGCGACACGCCCTTGCCGGCTTTTACGCGCGAGTCCGTGGATTCGAGGGCGAGGGTGACGAACTTCATGCCGATCGGCTGCTCCAGCACGACGTCCAGCAGCGGCAGCAAGCCGTGATGCAGGCCGGCCGAGCGCAGCTCCTTCAGGCAGGCCAGCGCGTGGCCCGACAGCAGCAATTTCAGCATCTCGTCGAATACGCGCGCGGCAGGCACATTGTCGATCAGCGGCGCCATCACGGGGATCGGCGCGCGCGTGGTCGGCTCGATCGTGAACCCGAGTTTGGCCGCGAAGCGCACCACGCGCAGCATGCGCACCGGGTCTTCGCGGTAGCGCGCTTCCGGCACGCCGATGATGCGCAGCGTCTTTTCGCGGATGTCGGCGATGCCGCCGTGGTAATCGAGCACGGTCTGCGTGGCCGGATCGTAGTACATCGCGTTGATCGTGAAATCGCGCCGTTCGGCATCTTCGTGCTGGGGACCGAAGCTGTTGTCGCGCAGGACGCGGCCGTGTTCGTCCTTCGGCGCGTTGTCGCTGCCTTTGCCGCGGAAGGTCGTCACTTCCAGCAGCTCCTGGCCGAACATCACGTGCACGATCTGGAAGCGGCGGCCGATGATGAAGGCGCGCCGGAACAGCTTTTTCACCTGCTCGGGCGTGGCGTCGGTGGCGATGTCGAAGTCTTTCGGTTTCACGCCCAGCAGCAGGTCGCGCACGGCGCCGCCGACGACGAAGGCCTGGAAGCCGGCTTCCTGCAGGGTTTGCGTGAGCCGGATCGCGTTCGGCGACAGCAGTTTCAGGTCGATGCCGTGTTCTTCCGCGCCCAGCTTGACCGGCTGGGTGGGATCGCGCTCGTCTTTCACGCCAAGGATTTTACGAATGAATTTTTTAATCATTGAAGAGATGGAGTAAAGGCCAGCCTTGGGCGTGTGCGTGGCTGGCGAGCGCGGTGCTCGGGTTGGTCGCGACCGGGTTGGAAACGACCGACAGCAAGGGAATGTCGTTGTGCGAATCGCTGTAGAAATGGCTGCTCTCGAAACTGTCGAACGGACGGCCCAGGGAATCGAGCCAGGCGTGCATGTGCACGACCTTGCCCGCACCCGAGGTCGGCGTGCCGGCCAGCTTGCCGGTCAGCGCACCGGAGGCATCGACTTCCGGCATGGCGGCGATATGGTGTTCGACGCCGAACAGCGTGGCGATCGGCGCGGTGATGTAATGGTTGGTGGCGGTGATGATCGCCACCAGGTCGCCCGCGTCGAGGTGGCGCCGCACCAGCGCGCGCGCGGCCGGACGCACGGCCGGCGCAATCACTTGCGCCATGTACTGGGCGTGCATCGCTTCCAGGTCGGCGCGCGGAAAACCGGCCAGCGTGCCGAGCGCGAATTCGAGGTATTCGACCGGGTCGAGCGTGCCGGCCTGGTACTGGGCGAAAAATGCGTCGTTGCGGCGCGCGTAGGCGGCGGCGTCGACCGCGCCGATGCGCACCAGGAACTGGCCCCACTCGTAGTCCGAGTCGATCGGCAACAGCGTATGGTCGAGGTCAAACAGCGCGAGTTTCGTCATTCTTTGGGTTCCGACTGCGGATGTGCCAGCAGCAGGTCGCGCAGCAGCGGCAGCGTGACCGGGCGCTGGGTTTCGAGCGAATACTGGTCGAGGGCGTCGAGCATGGTCGCCAGCGAGCGCATGTCGCGCTTGAAATGGGACAGCAAGTAGGGTAACACGCTGGCCGACAGCGTCAGGCCGCGCGCCTCGGCCGCTTGCGTCAGGGCGGCGATCTTCTGGTCGTCCGACAGCCCGTGGATCAGGTAGATCAGACCCCAGCCCATGCGCGTGCGCAAGTCTTCGCGCACCGGCAGCACGGCCGGCGGCACCGGGCCGGTGGAGACCATGTAGGCGCCGTGCTCGCGGATTTGGTTGAACAAGGCAAACGCGTCGATCTGGGCGGCGGCCGACAAGCGGTCGCAATCGTCGAGCAGGTACAGGCTGATGTCGGGGGAAAACACGAAGTCGGCGCTGGCCGCATCGGCGGCGATGTAGCGCGACTGCGGGGTGGCGGCCAGCGCCTGCAGCAGATGGGTCTTGCCGGCGCCGGTATCGCCCCACAGGTAGGCGAAATGCTCGCGCGATGCACGCTGCGCGAACTGGTGCATCAGGTGCGCCAGTTCGGCATTTTCCCCGACCTGGAAGGTATCGAGGCTGTGCGCCGGATCGGCGCCTAAGTCGAGCACCAGCTGTTTCATGGCGACGGTGTCATCCTGGAAGTGTCATACGCATGCTGCATTATAGATGCGCAGGCACCATTACCGCCGCAAGCGCCGGCGCGGTGGCCGGCAAGGTGTGCTCCGGAGGGCGGGAATGAGGGCATGTTTTTATTGTTATCTCGGTTTAGCGCGTGGTTGGCAACTTGGGGCCGGGCCCTTTTGTTAGAATAGCGAATTGACTGGAATCAGCGATTGATCTAGTTCACGCCTTCTATTTTACCGCCTCCGCTGCCAAATATCATGAGCCAACCATCTAATGTTTCTCTCTCCTACCGCGACGCGGGTGTCGACATCGACGCCGGCGACGCCCTGGTCGAAGCGATCAAACCGTTTGCCAAGCGCACCATGCGGGAAGGCGTGCTGGGCGGGATCGGTGGTTTCGGCGGTCTGTTTGAGATCAGCAAGAAGTTCAAGGAGCCGGTGCTGGTCTCCGGTACCGACGGCGTCGGCACCAAGCTCAAGCTCGCTTTCGAGCTGAACCGGCACGACACGGTCGGCATCGACCTGGTCGCGATGAGCGTGAACGACATCCTGGTGCAGGGCGCCGAGCCGCTGTTCTTCCTCGACTATTTCGCTTGCGGCAAGCTCGACGTGGCGACCGCCACCGCCGTGGTCAAGGGCATCGCCCTCGGCTGCGAGCAGTCCGGCTGCGCGCTGCTGGGCGGCGAGACCGCCGAAATGCCGGGCATGTACCCGGATGGCGAATACGACCTGGCCGGCTTCGCGGTGGGCGCGGTGGAAAAGTCGCAGATCATCGACGGCAGCAAGATCGTCCCTGGCGACGTGGTGCTGGGCCTGGCTTCGTCGGGCATCCACTCCAACGGTTATTCGCTGGTGCGCAAGATCATCGAGGTCGCGAAGCCCGACCTGGAAGCCGATTTCCATGGGCGCAAGCTGTCGGACGTGCTGATGGCGCCGACCCGCCTCTACGTGAAACCGCTGCTGGCGCTGATGGCGGCGATGGAAGTCAAGGGCCTGGTCCACATCACCGGCGGCGGCCTGGTCGAAAACATCCCGCGCGTGCTGCAGGACACGCTGACGGCCGTGCTCGACGGAAAATCGTGGACCATGCCGCCGCTGTTCCAGTGGCTGCAGCAGCATGGCGGCGTGGCCGACCATGAAATGCACCGCGTCTTCAACTGCGGCATCGGCATGACCGTGATCGTCTCGCAAGAGAATGCGGACGCGGCCATGGCCCAGCTGCAGGCGGCCGGCGAGACCGTGTACCGCATCGGCGAAATCCGCGCGCGGGAAGCGGGACAGGCGCAAACCGTGGTGCTGTAAGCGCCTGGTCGGACCGACGCAAAAGGCGCCCGCGGGCGCCTTTTTTCGTCCCGCCGGATCACTGCGCCTGCGCGCCGCTGCCGATGTTCTTATCCAAAAATTTCTCGACCTTGCCCCAGAAGTCGACCCGGTTCGCCGGCAGGCGCCAGCCGTGGCCTTCGTCCTCGTATTCGATCCACTCCACCTGCTTGTTGTAGGGCTTGACGGCGTCGAGGAACTTGCGGCCGTGATAGATCGGCACGCGGCGGTCGACGCCGCCGTAGGCCATCAGCAGCGGCGCCTTGATACGCGCCGCCTGCTCGATCGGCGAGGTCGCTTTCAGCTGGGCCGCGTCCTTGACCTGGTCGCCGATCCAGTCGGGCATGCCGTACTGCTTCCACTGCTCGTCGAGGTCGGACGTAAAGCTCCAGTGGCCGTTGTAGAGCAGGTTGATATCGGTCACGCCGACCCAGTTGACGCCGCACTTGTACAAGTCCGGGTCGTTCACCAGGCCCATCAGCGTGGCATAGCCGCCATAGCTGGCGCCGGCGATGCAGATGCGCTTCGGATCGGCGATGCCTTGCGCGATCGCCCAGCGCGTACCGTCGGCGATGTCGTTCTGCATGGCCAGGCCCCATTGTTTCCAGCCGGCGCGGAAATGCTTGTCGCCGTGACCGGTGCTGCCGCGGAAATCCGGTTCCAGCACCGCGTAGCCGCGCGAGGCGAGGAACTGCGTGTCGCCTTTCCAGCCCCAGGCATTGCCGCGCACATACGGGCCGCCGTGCACCAGCACCACCAGCGGCGCATGCTTGGCGCCGCCCGCGGGCAGCGTCAGCAGCGCGGGAATCTCCATGCCGTCGCGCGCCTTGTAGCGCACCACATCCTGCTGGCCCATGCGTGCCGGATCGATGCCCGGATGGGTGTCGCCGACCTTGTCGATCTCGCCCGTCACGATGTTGTACACGTAGAAAACGAGTGGCTTCACATCCGAGAACGATCGCACCAGCGCCCATTGTTCATGGCTTCCGGACGGGAAGGACATCAGGTTGATGGTGCCCGGCAGGCGCGCGTCGAGTTTCTTCTGGGCCGCTTCCATGGCCGGGTCGAACCAGACGATGCCGTCGGCGTCGGTCCGGATCCGCACCCCGAGCACCTTGTCGCCGCTACGCACCAGGCCACCGGTGAAGTCGTAGCCGGTGGTGACGACGACCGGCTCCGGATCGGGCTTGCCGCTGGCCAGGTCGATGGTGACCAGGCGCGCCGTGTCCTGGTCGCCATACGCGGTCGCAAACAGGGTGCCGTCGCTGCCGAAGCCGATCGGGGTGAAGGCCGCCTTGGGGTCCTTGAAGGTGGCGTAGGTGGTGAGCACGCGCCACTTGTCGTTGGCCGGGTCGAGATAGTGGATGGTGGTGACGCCTTGTTCGCGCGCGATGGCCAGGCGCGGCTCTCCCTTCTGGTCGAGCATCCACTGGCCGACCCTGGCGGGCTGCTGCACGGGCCGGGACGCTCCCGTCACCGTGTTCAGGCGCAACAGCTGCACGTCGCGGCCCCGCTCGCGGTCTTCGATTTCCGGGCTTTCGACGTAGATGAACTCGGAATTCTGGGCGCCGGGCGCGTCCAGCATGAAGGTATGCCACGGCAGGATGCGGCGATCGATATGCGAACCGTTCGTCAGGAAGGCGGCGCCGCGGCGCTGCGCCAGCTGGCGCAGGTTGGTGCCGTCGCGGTCGACCGCGAACAGGCCCGCGGCCATGTCGTTGCCGCCCGGCGCGACCTGGCGGTCGGTCAGGTCGAAGACCAGGCGGCCATCGTTGACCCAGTTGAAGCGCCGCACGTCGCCGTCGCTGAAGCCGGCCACCAGCTTCGAGGATTTTTGCTGGAGGTCGGTCACGATCAGGCCGGCACGCTGTCCGGGAACGCCGTAGATGGCGGCCAGGTAGCGCGCGTTGGGCGAGAGCTTGGCATCGGCCAGGACCGGGGTGTTAAAGAAGCGTTCGATCGGTGGAAGGGCGGACGGCGCGGGAGCGGCCTGCAGCGGCGCGCAGGTGCAAAGCAGGAGCGCCAGGGCGGTCGTCGCCCGGCGGGTGAAGATGCGAGGGAGCATGTTGTCTCGGTTAGAATTTTTATGGGGCGCCGCTGCAAGACGGCTGGCGCAGCATAGCAGGCCGGGCCCCACAAAAATCTCTCGAAATGTCACCCGGGGCGCGCAGTTTTGCGCGCCCGGTTCGCCTAGTTGGGCGCGCCCTTGCCGATCTGTCGATCGAGGAAGGTCTCGACGCGGCGCCAGAAATCGACCCGATTCGCAGGCAGCTGCCAGCCGTGGCCTTCGTCCTCGTATTCGATCCATTCCACGTGCTTGTTGTACGGCTTGACGGCCTCAAGGAATTTGCGGCCGTGGTAGATCGGCACGCGGTGGTCGGCGCCGCCGTAGGCCAGCAGCAGCGGCGCCTTGACGCGCGCCGCCTGCTCGATCGGGGAGGTCGCTTTCAGCTGGGCCGCGTCCTTGACCGGGTCGCCCACCAGCTCCGGCATGCCGTACTGCTTCCAGTGCTCGGTGGCGTCGGACATCGCACTCCAGTGGCCGGTGTAGAGCAGGTTGATGTCGGTCACGCCGACCCAGCTGACGCCGCATTTGTACAGCTCGGGGTCGTTGACCAGGCCCATCAGCGCGGCATAGCCGCCATAGCTGGCGCCGGCGATGCAGATGCGCTTCGGATCGGCGATGCCCTGCGCCACGGCCCAGCGCGCGCCGTCGGCGATGTCGTTTTGCATGGCCAGGCCCCATTGCTTCCAGCCGGCGCGGAAGTGCTTGCTGCCATACCCGGTGCTGCCGCGGAAATCCGGTTCCAGTACGGCGTAGCCGCGCGAGGCCAGGAACTGCGTCTCGCCATTCCAGCCCCAGACATTCCCGTGCACATAGGGGCCGCCATGCACCAGCACCACCAGCGGCGCATTCCTGGCGCCGCCCGCGGGCAGCGTCAGCAGGGCGGGAATCTCCATCCCGTCGCGCGCCTTGTAGCGCACCGGATCCTGGCGCCCCATGGCGGCCGGCGCGATCTCCGGGTAGGTGGCGCCGACCTTGTCGATCTCGCCGGTCTTGATGTTGTAGACGTAGTAGACGAGCGGCTGCACGTCCGAGAACGACTTGACCAGCGCCCATTCCGAGTGATTACCCGATGGGAAGGACATCAGGTTGACGGTGCCGCCCAGGGCCGCATCGAGTTTCTTCTGGGCCGCTTGCATGGCCGGATCGAACCAGACGGTGCGCTCTTCATCGGTGCGGAGCTGGACGCCGAGCAGCTTGTCGCCGCTACGGATCAGCTCGCCAGAGAGGTCGTAGCCCGGCGTGACCACCAGCGGCTTGGGACTGGGCTTGCCGGTGGCCAGGTCGATGGTAAACAGGGCGGTCGTGTCCGCGTCGCCGTGCGCGCTGGCGTACAGGGTGCCGTCGCTGCCGAAGCCGAGCGGGGTGAACGCGTCGCGCCCGCCCTTGAAGGCCGGGAAGGAGCTCAGCACACGCCATTGGCCAGTCGCGGGGTCGAGATAATGGATGGTCTGGATGCCGTCCTCGCTGCCGATGGCCAGACGCGGTTCGCCCTTCTGGTCGAGCATCCAGGTACGCACCTTGCCGGGGCGCGCGACGGTCTGGTAGAGGCCGGTGAGCGTGTTCAGGTGCAGCAGGCTGACATTGCGCACGTCATAGGTCACCGAGTTGGCGAACTCGGTGCTGGTGACATAGATATTGTCGGAATTTTGCGCTCCCTGGTCTTCCAGCATCAGGGTGTGCCAGGGCAGCAGCTGGCGGTCCTTGCGCGACCCGGTAGCCGGGACCGGGGTACCGCGGCGCCTGGCCAGCTGGCGCAGGTTGCCGCCGTCGCGATCGACCGCGAACAGCCCCGCGCCCATGGTGGCCTCACCCGGCGCGATCTGGTTGTCGGTCAGGTCGAATACCAGGCGGTTGTTGTTGACCCAGTCGAAGCGGCGGATATCGCCGTCGCTGTAGCCGGCCACCTGCTTCGAGGTTTTTTGTTGCACGTCGATCACAAGCAGGGAGGCGCGCCGTCCGGGCGCCGCGTAAATGGCGGCCAGATAACGCGCGTCGGGCGAGAGTTTGGCATCGGCCAGGACCGGGTTGGCGAAGAAGCGTTCGATCGGCGGCGGTGGCGCGGAAGCGGAAGCGGGGGCGGCGTGCAGCGGGGCGCAGGTGCAAAGCAGCAGCGCCAGGGCGCTCGCCGCCTGGCGCGTGAGGGTGCGGAGGACCATGTTTTCTCGTTCTGGATGTCGATGGGCGGTGCCGTGTCGTCACGGCTGACGCAGCATAACAGGCCATGCTTAGTGGAAATCTATTCAAATGTCACATGGCGCGCCATCCAGCCGGAATCGGCGCTCAGTGTGGCGTGTCCTTGCCGATGTGTTGATCGAGGAATTTCTCGACCCGGCTCCAGAAATCGACCCGGTTCGCCGGCAGGCGCCAGCCGTGGCCCTCGTCCGCGTATTCGATCCATTCCACCTGCTTGTTGTGCGGCTTGACGGCGTCGAGGAACTTGCGGCCGTGGTACAGCGGCACGCGCCGATCGACCCCGCCGTAGGCCAGCAGCAGCGGCGCCTTGATGCGCGCCGCCTGGACGATGGGCGAGGTCGCTTTGAGCTGGGCGGCATCCTTGACCTGGTCACCGATCAGCTCCGGCATGCCGTACTGCTTCCATGCTTCGGGCAGGTCCGAGAGGAAGCTCCAGTGGCCGTCGTACATCAGGTTGATGTCGGTGACGCCGACCCAGTCGACGCCGCATTGGTACAGGTCGGGATCGTTGACCAGGCCCATCAGCGTGGCATAGCCGCCATAACTGGCGCCGGCGATGCAGATGCGTTTCGGATCGGCGATGCCCTGCGCGATCGCCCAGCGCGTGCCATCGGCGATGTCGTCCTGCATGGCCAGGCCCCACTGTTTCCAGCCTGCCTTGAAGTGGTCCATGCCATAGCCGGTGCTGCCGCGAAATTCCGGTTCCAGCACGGCATAGCCGCGCGAAGCCAGGAACTGGGTATCCGGATCCCAACCCCATGCCGTGCCGCGCAGGTAGGGGCCGCCATGCACCAGTACCACCATGGGCGCGTTCTTCGCGCCCCCCGCCGGCCGCGTCAGCAGCGCCGGGATGTCCCTGCCGTCGCGCGCCTTGTAGCGCACCATGTCCTGGCGGCCCATGCCCTTCGGATCGATGCCGGGGTAGGCGTCCCCGACCTTGTCGAGCTCGCCCGACTTCAGGTTGAACAGGTACCAGGACGGCGGGCGCTGGTCGGAGTAGGCTTTTACCAGCGCCCAGTCGGCCTGGCCGGCGGAGGCGAACGACATCAGGTTGACAGTGCCGGGCAGGGCCGCATCGAGCTTTTTCTGTGCCTCCTGCAGCGCTGGGTCGAACCAGACGATGCCATCGGCATCGGTGCGCACGCGCATGCCCAGCAGTTTCTCGCCACTACGCACCAGGCTAGCTTCGACATCGTAGCCTGGCGCGGTCACGACCGGCTCGGCGCTGAGCGCGCCGCTGGCGAGGTTCACCGTGTACACCGAGGCCAGGTCCTTCCCATTATTGCTGGTCACATACAAGCGGCCATCGCTGCCGAAACCCAGTGGTGCATACGCATCTTTGCCGCCCTGGTAGCGCGGATAGCTGGTCAGTACCCGCCATGCCGAGGTCGCCGGATCGAGGTAGTGCACGGTGGTGATGTCCTTCTCGCTCGAGCGCGCAATGCGCGGCTCGCCCTTCTGGTCGAGCGTCCAGTCCGTGACCCGGGCCGGACGCGGCACGGCCTGCGAGACCCCCGTCACCGTGTTCAGTTTCAACAGGTTGACGTGGCGCAGTTCAAAACTGGCCCGCTCCCATTCGTGGCTTTCGACATAGATCGAATCGGAATTCTGCGCGCCGCGCTGGTCCATCAGGAAGGTATGCCAGGGCAGGATCTTGCGTTCGACGCGCGAGATACCCCCGGAAATGAACATGTCGCGCCGGTGCGCCAGCTGGCGCAACTGGCTGCCGTCGCGGTTGACGGCGTACAGGCCGGCCGCCATGTCGTCGCCGCCGGGCGCCACCGCATGGTCCGTCACATCGAAGGCCAGGCGTTCGTCGTTCACCCAAATAAACTGCCTGATGTCGACATCGTTGTAGCCCGCAACCAGGTTGGCCGATTTGCTTTGCAGGTCGATCACCACCAGGGCGTCGCGGCGCCCGGGTGCGCCGGAGATGGCGGCCATGTAGCGCCCGCTTGGCGAGAGGGCGGCGTCGGCCAGCGCCGGGTTGGCGAAGAAGCGCTCGATCGGCGGCGCGCTCGTCGACGCCGTTGCGGCGTGCAGCGGCGCCGCGCACAGGAACAGCGCCGTCAGCGTGGCGAACAGGCGCAGGGAGGTGCGTGGAGTCATGGCTTTCCGTTGAACGTGTGATGATGGTGGACGGCCTGCCGGCGCCGGCAAGCTTGGCTGGCGGCGCCGCACGCAAAGCTATTCAATTGTCACGCAGCGGCGGGCGGCAGATCGGGATGCAGCACTTTCGCCACCCGCGCCCCGCGCAGCCGGAACGCATCCGGCATGCGCGCGCCGAGCAAAGGACGCAGGTAGAGGCGGAAGGCGTCGGTCACGTCGGTGCCGCTCTCGCTGATGAATTCGTCTTCCATGGTGCGCGTCTTGCCCGCCACCTGGTCGAGCGGCTGGAGTTCGTAGTCGACCGAATAAAAGCCGGTGCGCCGGATCGCCACCGAGCCGTCGCGGTCGCCCCACATCGCGAACTGCACCGCCTTCTCGCCCACCTCGCGCGCTTCGCGCTGGTCGACATCGGACACGCAGCCGATGAAGGAGCGCTGCAGGTAGCCGAAGGTGTCGCCGCGCACGCGCTTGATGCCCAATCGCGTCTTGATTTCCTCGCACAGCAAATCGGCCAGGGCGCCGGTGCCGGACAGCTGCAGGTTGCCGTGCGCATCCTTTTCGATATCCTTCGCCAGCAGGGTCACGATCGGCTCGCCCGCGGCGTCATGCACGCCTTCGGAGACGGCGATCACGCAGCGTCCGTAACGCGCGTAGGCCGCCTTGACGTCGGCCAGGAAGCGCTCGAGTGCGAACACGCGCTCGGGCAGATAAATCAGGTGCGGGCCGTCGTCCGGGAATTTCTTACCGAGGCTCGATGCGGCCGTGAGAAAGCCCGCATGGCGTCCCATCACGACGCCGACATACACGCCGGGCAGGGCCGCGTTGTCGAGATTGGCGCCGGCGAAGGCCTGGGCCACGAAGCGCGCCGCCGACGGAAAGCCGGGCGTGTGGTCGTTGCCGACCAGGTCGTTGTCGATGGTTTTCGGAATGTGGATGCAGCGCAGCGGGTAGCCGGCGGCGCGCGCTTCCTCGCTGACGATGCGCACCGTATCGGCCGAGTCGTTGCCGCCGATGTAGAAGAAATGTTCGATCTCGTGCGCGCGCAGCACGTCGAAAATACGCGTGCAATACGCCATGTCCGGCTTGTCGCGGGTCGAACCCAGGGCCGAGGAGGGCGTCGCGGCCACCAGTTCGAGGTTGTGGCTGGTTTCCTGGGTCAGGTCGAGGAAGTCCTCGTTGACGATGCCGCGCACGCCGTGCAGGGCGCCGTAGATCCGGGTGACGTTCTGGAAGCGCCGCGCCTCCAGGGCCACGCCGACCATCGACTGGTTGATGACGGCGGTCGGGCCGCCACCTTGTGCAACGAGGATTTTGCCGGACGACATACGAGCTCCTTCACGCATGGCCTTTCAGGATAGCATCGGCATCCGGGCGCGGCCATGTGGACCGGGTAACGTGGCGTAGAAGCGACTGCTTCGCTATTCCGGCGCCCGGATATAGTCGACCAGGCCATCGCTGCCGCGCGCCGGCGGGGCGCTCAGCAGGCTGGCCACGACAATCGCCAGCAAGCCCGCCGGCACCCCGAACACACCGGCCGACATCGGCGCGATGTCGAACCAGGCGGCGTCCATCCGGCCGCCGAGCATCGGATGCACCCGGATCATGTAGTACAGGCAGACCATGAAGCCGATCACCATGCCGGCAATCGCGCCGACGTGGTTGGCGCGCTTCCAGAACACGCCCAGCACCAGCGCCGGGAACAGGGCCGAGGCCGCCAGCGAAAAGGCGGCGCCGACCAGCGACAGGATGTCGGCCGGCTTTTGCGAGGCCGCGTAGGCCGCGATGAAGGCCACCGCCAGCAACAGCAGTTTCGAGATCGTCACCCGCTTCTGGGTCGAGGCGCCGGGGTCGACGATCTTGTAATAGACGTCGTGCGAGAGCGCATTCGAGATCGCCAGCAGCAAGCCGTCGGCGGTCGACAGCGCCGCGGCCAGGCCGCCGGCCGCCACCAGCCCCGAGATGACATAGGGCAGGCCGCCGATTTCGGGCGTGGCCAGCACCAGTACGTCGCCGTCGATCGCGATTTCCGCCAGCTGCACCAGGCCGTCGCCATTGATGTCGACCACCTGGATCAAGGGATTGACCTTGTCGATATTCGCCCAGTACGAAATCCAGGTCGGCAGGGAACTGAAATCACTGCCGACCAGGCTCGTATAGATATCGTATTTGGCCAGCACGGCCAGCGCGGGAATGCTCAGGTAGATGAGCAGGATGAAGAACAGGGTCCAGAACACGGAGACCCGGGTTTCGTGCACCGAGGGCGTGGTGTAGGAGCGCATCAGGATGTGGGGCAGGGCGGCGGTGCCGAACATCAGGCAGAACACGAGGGCCAGAAAATTATTCCGGCGCGCATTCGATTCCGCCTGCGTCGCACCCGGGAAGGGCGCCGCGTGCGGCTGCGGCGGCTGGGCCCGCGCCAGCAGGCGCGCGCGCTGTTCGCGCCAGAGCGGTTCGGCATCGTCGGCCGTCTTCGGATAGGCCGCCAGCGCGCGCTCGGCGCTGCGCACGTCGGCCAGCGACACGTTGCGCAGGCGCGCCGTATCGAGGCGGCGCTGGGCCTCCAGCTTGCCCTGCTCCCAGGATGCGGGCAAGGCCGCCAGGCGCACGCCATAGGCTGCGGCTTGCTGGCGGAAGCGCTCGCGCACCTCGCGCTCGCGCGGGTCCGCCGCCAGTTGCGCCTCGCGTTTCGCCAGTTTCGGCAGCACCGAGCCGTAGGCGACCTGCGGCAAGGGATTGTCGGCATGTTTTACCGACAGCCACATCGTCGGGATCAGGAAGGCGACCAGGATGATGATGTATTGCGCCACCTGGGTCCAGGTGATGCCGCGCATGCCGCCCAGGAAGGAGCAGACCAGGATGCTGGCCAGTCCCAAAAAAATCCCCACCGAGAAGTCGACGCCGGTAAACCGCGACGCGATCAAGCCGACCGCATAGATCTGCGCCACCACGTAGACGAAGGAGACGATGATGGTCGCGCCCACGGCCAGCGCGCGCACCGGGCCGCCGCGCCCGCCCGCGCCGCCACCGTAGCGCACCGCGAGATAATCGGGAATCGTGTACTGGGCGAACTTGCGCAAGTAAGGCGCGATCAGCAAGGCGACCAGGCAATAGCCGCCGGTCCAGCCCATGATGTAGGCGAGGGCGTCGAAGCCGGACAGGTACAGGCCGCCGGCCAGGCTGATGAAGCTGGCGGCCGAGATCCAGTCGGCCGCTGTCGCCATGCCGTTGAACAGGGCCGGCACGCGGCGTCCGGCGACGTAATACTCGGTCACGTTCGAGGTGCGGCTGACGACGCCGATGGTTGCGTACAGCACGATGGTGGCGAACATGAACAGGTGGCCGATCCACAGGCGCGGCATGCCTTCGTTTTCCAGGAGCGTCAGGGCCAGCAGGAAGCCGGCGAAGCAGACGCAGAACCAGGCGTAGTAGCCGGCCAGGCGCCGGAAATAACTTTTCTTGGCGCTCATTGCTCGCCCTCCAGCGCACGCGCGTAGACGCGGTCGTAGCGGCGCATGCGCCAGGCATACACGCCGATGATCGCCAGGCAGACCAGCGAGGCGCCTTGCGCGGCCATGTAGAACGACAGCGGCCAGCCGAACACGGTCACCCGCGCCAGTTCGCGCGCGAAGAACACGGTGCAAAAGCCGGTCGCCAGCCAGAGCGCCATCAGCAGCACGGTGAGCCTGCGCGTGCGGCGCCAGTGCACGGCGCGCGCGGCGACCAGGCGCCGCTGGCGCTGGGGATCGTGTTCGGGGGCGGAAGGTGGCGCGGACTCAGGCGGCATCGGAGGCGTCGTTGACAGGTGGCGGGAAGGTCAGCCGGAACAGGCTGCCGGGGAAGCTGGCCGAATGGCTGCGCGGGTTGGTAAAAATGTCGACTTCCGCCCCATGCTGCTGCGCGATCTCGCGCACGATGGCCAGGCCCAGGCCGCTGCCGGAAGTATTCGTTCCGAGGATGCGGTAGAAGCGCTCGAACACGTGGGCGCGCTCGTCGGGCGCGATGCCCGGTCCCGTATCCTCGACCTCGAGCAGGGCGGCGTCGCCCTCGCGCCGCACCCGCACCGTGACGCTGCCGCCGGCCGGGGTGTAGCGCAGCGCGTTGTCGATCAGGTTCGAGAGCAACTCGCGCAGCATCAGCGCATTCGCGGCGATCGTCACGTGCTCGTCCTGGGCTTCGTAGCCGAGGTCGATGCGCTGCGCGAACGAGGCCTGCACCCAGTCGCGCACGACGTCGCGCGCCAGCGCGGCCAGGTCGATTTCCTCGAAGGCCAGGCCCGCATGCGGCTGGTTCTCGGCGCGCGCCAGGGCCAGCAGCTGGTTCACCAGGCGCGTGGCCGATTCCGAACTTTTCGCCAATTGTTCGAGCGAGCGGTGGATCTCGTCCGGGTCGAGCTGGCGCAGGGCGAGCTCGGACTGCATGCGCATCCCGGCCAGCGGCGTCTTCATCTGGTGCGCGGCGTCGGCGATGAAACGCTTTTGCATGTCGATCGTTTGCGCGAGCCGGCCCAGCATATCGTTGAGCGAGCCGACCAGGGGCGAAATTTCCTCGGGCACCTGGCGCGAATCGATGGGAGAGAGGTCGTCGGAAGGCCGGGCCCGGATCCGCTCCTGGAGTTCGGCCAGCGGAGACAGCCCGCGCGAGAGGGCGAACCAGACCAGGGCCAGGATGATCGGCAGGATGATGAACTGGGGCAGGATCACGCCGCGGATGATCTCGTTGGCGAGCAGGGCGCGCTTGTCGAGGGTCTCGGCCACTTGCACCAGGGCCTTGCGCGCAAAGGCCGGCGAGCTGCTGTCGGGCGGCGCCAGCGGGTCGAGGTTGATGTACAGGTAGGCCACCCGCAGCGGCGTGCCGTGCAGCGCGTCATGGCGAAAGTGCACCGCGCCGTCCTTGTCGCCATCGTCTTCCCGCGGGCGCGGCAGTTCGCGGTCGCCGTCGACGTGGTGCCCGGCCGCGTCGAGTACCTGGAAATACACGCTGTCGATGTCGTCGGCGCGCAGGATGTCGCGCGCGCTGCCCGGCATCCGGGTATTGATGACGCCGTTTTCCTCGCGCACCTGCTGGGCCAACACCGTCACCCGGTCTTCCAGCGCATGGTCGAAGGGTTGATTCGCGATCGATTTGGCGACCAGGTAGGTGATCGCGATGCTCATCGGCCATAGCAGCAGCAAGGGAGCGAGCATCCAGTCGAGGATTTCGCCGAACAGCGAATGCTGGATGTTTTCTTCCGGTTCGGGATTGGGCGGGACGTACAGCGGCTCGGGCAGAGCGGCATCTGGCTGGGCAAGGCCAAGCGCGTGCTTGCTCACTTGGGTTCGACGGCCTGCTCGGCGCCGGCGCGGGCGGCGTCGGAATATTTTTCCAGGCAATAGCCGAGACCGCGCACGGTGGCGATGCGCACCCCGCCGACCTCGATTTTCTTGCGCAAGCGGTGGACGTAGACTTCGATCGCGTTGTTCGACACCTCTTCGCCCCATTCGCACAAGTGGTCGACCAGCTGCTCTTTCGACACCAGGCGCCCGGTGCGCGCCAGCAGGATCTCGAGCAGGCCGAGTTCGCGCGCGGAAAGGTCGAGCATGTGGTCGTTGATATACGCGCTGCGCCCGACCTGGTCGTAGACCAGCGGGCCGTGGCGGATCACGGTCGGGCCGCCGCCGGCGCCGCGCCGGGTCAGTGCGCGCACGCGCGCCTCGAGTTCGGACAGGGCGAAGGGCTTGGCCATGTAGTCGTCGGCGCCCAGGTCGAGCCCCTGGACGCGCTGCTCGACCGAGTCGGCCGCGGTGAGGATCAGCACCGGCAGCAGCGACGAGCGCGCCCGCAGCCGGCGCAGCACTTCCAGGCCGGACATCTTCGGCAGCCCCAGGTCGAGGATCAGGAGGTCGAATTCCTGGGTCGAGAGGGCGGTGTCGGCGTCCTCGCCGTTGCGTACGTCGTCGATCGCATAGCCGGACTGGCGCAAGGAACGCGTCAGTCCATCCGCGAGTACGCTATCATCTTCCGCAAGCAAAATTCGCATAAGATCACCCTGTTATCAATTAGACCTCCCGGCTGCCCTCATTGTGTTTGATTTGGCGCAACAATGCGAGCGTTCTTCAATAGATGGGCAAATTCGCGCTTGCCAAAACCACTGGATTTTTATACAGTATTGGTTATTGAAAAGCGTGAGGGTGCCCACACCTTGGTACCTCCAAGACTGAGAGAAAATTATGGACGACAAGAAAGTAGTACACAACGCGGCTGAAAAAGGCAAAGCGCTGGCCGCCGCCCTCGCGCAAATCGAAAAGCAGTTCGGCAAGGGCTCGGTCATGCGGATGGACGCGAACACCCCTGTCGAAGAGGTGCAGACCGTCTCCACCGGTTCGCTGGGCCTGGACATCGCACTCGGCGTCGGCGGCTTGCCGCGCGGCCGTATCGTGGAAATCTACGGTCCGGAATCGTCGGGTAAAACCACGCTGACGCTGCAGACCATCGCGCAAATGCAAAAGCTGGGCGGCACCTGCGCCTTCATCGACGCCGAGCATGCGCTCGACGTGGGTTACGCCCAAAAGCTGGGCATCAAGCTCGACGAGCTGCTGATCTCCCAGCCGGACACCGGCGAGCAGGCACTTGAAATCACCGACGCCCTGGTGCGTTCCGGTTCGGTCGACCTCGTGGTCATCGACTCGGTGGCGGCACTGACGCCACGCGCCGAGATCGAAGGCGACATGGGCGATTCGCTGCCAGGTCTGCAGGCACGCTTGATGTCGCAGGCACTGCGCAAGCTGACCGCCTCGATCAACCGCACCAACACCCTGGTCATCTTCATTAACCAGATCCGCATGAAGATCGGCGTGATGTTCGGCAGCCCGGAAACCACGACCGGCGGTAACGCGCTGAAGTTCTACGCCTCGGTGCGCCTGGACATCCGCCGTACCGGTTCGATCAAGTCGGGTGACGAGGTGATCGGTAACGAAACCAAGGTCAAGGTCGTCAAGAACAAGATCGCGCCGCCGTTCCGCGAAGCGCACTTCGACATTCTTTATGGAGAAGGCACGTCCCGCGAAGGCGAAATCCTCGATCTTGGCGCCGACAACAAGATCGTCGAGAAGTCCGGCTCCTGGTACAGCTATAACGGCGAACGTATCGGCCAGGGCAAGGACAACGCCCGTCAGTTCTTGCGCGACCGTCCGGCACTGGCGCGCGAAATCGAGAACAAGGTGCGTTCGGCACTCGGCGTGCGCGAGCTGCCACCGCCGGTCGGCGGCGACGCCGAAGACAAGGCGCCGAAACTGAAGGCTGTCGCGGAGTAATCGGCCGGGGCCGGGGTGCAGGTCGACCCCGCGGCCCTTCCGACCTCCGGTATCGCCATGCGTGCACCTGTATTAAGTTTGAAGGGCCGGGCCCTGCGCTTCCTCTCCATGCGGGAGCACAGCAGGCTCGAGCTCAAGCGCAAGCTGGCACGTCATGCGGAGGAGGGCGACGACCTCGATGCCCTCCTCGATTTTTTAGAGAAGAACAACTGGCTGTCGCAGGAACGGTTTGCCGAATCACTCATCAATCGCAAGGCTGCGCGCTTCGGCAACAGCCGCGTGTACGCCGAACTGCAAAGCCACGGCGTGACGGGTGAGGCGCTGGCTGAACTGAAACCCGGCCTGGCCGAAAGCGAAACGGCGCGCGCCATCGAAGTCTGGCAGCGCAAATTCGGCACCGTCGCGCGTGACGCGGCCGAACGCAGCAAGCAAATGCGTTTTCTCATGGCCCGCGGCTTTTCCAGCGGCGCCGTGCGTGCGGCCCTGAAGGGCGCGCCCGAGGAAGACGACGAGTTTTAAAGCGTTTTTACCAGTCGCCTCCTCGGCGGCTGTCAGCAGTATCAATATCCCTAACGATCGAGGCGCCAGCGCGGAGCGCCATCCGGCGATATGCGTCCGCATATTCCTCAACCCGGATGGCGCTGCGCGCTGGCGCTTGTCGTTGTGCCTCGCATGAAAGACGCATCATGAGACGTTTTCCCTTACTGCTTGCGGTGCTCGCCCTCGCCGCCTGCACCACCCACCCGGTCGAGGTCACCGGCGTCTATCGGCTCAGCACGGCCGAAAAGTCGATGGTGCTGGACCTGCGCCCGAATGGCGATTATGTGCTGCAAGTCGACGGCCCCGGCAGGAATACCGATGAAATACGCGGACGCTGGGAAGACGAACGTGGCGCCGGCCCGCACGTCAGCCTGCAGGGCATGCACTGGCGCGGTACCGAGCCTGAAGCCGGCCCCGGGACCTGGACCACGACCATCCGGCGCAATGTCGAGCTCTGTCTCGATGCCGAGGGCGAGACGTGCTTTTCCAGGGACGACGCGGCCTGAGCGTGCGCCTTTCGCTCCGAATACTGGCGGACGCGCGTCGCCCGCGTGCTATTGCCAACCCGCCAACATCAAATCGTGGCAAGCTTGCCAGCTTTCCCTGTAACGGGGGCAGAGAACGTGCCGCGACCCCCATGTTGCAGTGCAACCGCCCCCCGCCTGTGCTAAACTTTCACGGTTTTAGCAGCGCCGCATGAGCGGTTGTTGCCGCAGAAGCTGCGGTAACGTGCATCAGCACACTGGCTGCCCCCTTGATTGCCGATCAATCGGCACGTTTGTTTTTATGCCCCTGTCTTCTCCCGCCCCGCGTTCGCTCCGGCATACCCGCGCCATTACCGTCGAAGCCTTTGCGCGCGACGATGGCCTGTGGGATCTTGACGCGCGCATTCGCGACATCAAGGCACAAGACATCGTCCTGGCCTCCGGCAACCGCCCGGCGGGCACAGCCGTGCACGACCTGAGCCTGCGCATTACCATCAACCGGAACCTCGAGATCGTCGACGCCGAAGCCGCGTCCGACTCGGTGCCGTATCCTGGATATTGCGATGTGATCGGGCCGGCGTACAAGAAACTGATCGGGCTGTCGCTCGCCAAGCATTTCCGGTTGCACCTGAAAGACCGCCTCTCCGGCGTGCTCGGCTGCACCCACCTGACCGAACTGGCGCAGGTTTTGCCCACCGCGGCAATCCAGGCCTTCGCCGATGACGAATTCGAACTGCGCAGCGCCGCCAACGATGGCGAGGCTGTGCGTC